>OLHA01001479.1_pt1 | contig 12593 bp, 30 predicted proteins | sample 1605961 | NCBI WGS metagenome assembly OLHA01 (sample SAMN03283288) | human gut metagenome | biome: human-associated habitat; material: feces | host: Homo sapiens | place: Peru | collected 2012
GGGTGGAGATTGCCTTATGGTGGCATGTTAGTATTGCGCGGGGGCGTACCTTGCTTGTTGTTGGAGATGGACGGGACGGAGTATACCGGCTTGGTATTACGCGGGGATTATACGTCGCAATCGGGGCGCGGACGTCGCTTGAACGATAAATTGTGCGAGGGTGCGGAGGATTACTTGCGTGCGCATGGGTACTCGGCGGTTAGTTATCAAGTATCGGATGCGATGACGCCGATGGTGGATAGTTATAAAACAACAACAGAGTATACTATCGATGACTTGTTAGATATGTGAGATTGACATGAAGGCAATTTACGCATGGATGGATTGCAAGGGGGCGGCGCGCGGCGTGTTATTCATAAACGGGTGGCATGTTGCGCCCGTTGCGCCCGCGGGGCTTGCGCCGTGCTTGTGTAGGTTTTATATCTCCAAGGGCGATACTATGGACGGTATAAAGGCGCATCTCGCGCGCAAGCGTAAATTATTTATTGACGGGGCGCGTCGTATTGCGACGGCGGAGGTACGTTTACAGGGCGCGGATAAAGCGTTCATACGCGCAAGGTATAGGACGCCCCGTGCCACGGGCATCAATTACAAAAATCTATAACCGGTTGACTCCGGTTATTTTTTTATGATGTACGATAAAATCGTACAACTGGAATTATGGAGATAGATATGACAGAACGTGATGAGTTATTCAATTATTATAAAAACGATGATGATTTTATAAATTATGAAAAAAACGCGCGTGCGTTGAGTAGTTTTGAGGATGAGATTCGCAATGCGTGGAATAAAACGACGTTTTACGACCATTTGGAGGAGGCGATAGACGATTATTTGTGTAATTGCGACTACTTAGATAAAAAGTATTTAGATATTACCTGGTATGAAACAGAACAGGGCAATCTGATAGATATTGATACTTTATATAGTATATTCAAAGAGATAGTTGATGAATATTATGAATAATAGGAGTTAGTTATGACATATTTTTACTACTACGGTAAACGGTACACTACGGCAACGCCGGCGGATGACGTACGGAAACTTGCTACGGAAAACCAAGAGGTCTTTTGCTAGGAAGTTAAAGATAACGGAGGAATAAAATGAAAAAATACACCATGGTGATAACTACGAAGAACGGCGTTGAGATATGGGGACAGTTGTACCAACACTACAAAACATGTGACCAGGTACTAATCCGTGATAGTGGAAACCCAAACGCGCTGAGAGCATACGCAGAATATCACAAGATTAGATACAATGTTGTAACGATCGAAAGATAATAACAAACTGGAGGAAGTTATGGAAGAGAGATTTAACAATAAAGTTGCTACGATTATGAGAACTACTACGCAAGATGGCGTATTAGGGAGAATGGACGCCATTTTACGACTGAATGCACACTACGGAGCAAAATTGATAAAAACTGCGCTAATTGGTGCGGCAAACGGTATAACAAACGCTACGGCGCGAGATATCGCTCTAGACGCGTATTTGCGCCGAGTACGGTAAACTATACCAAAAAACAACAAAAACGCGCGTACGGGCAAATTTTACGCCTTTATGAACGTTTTAACAAACGGAGTTAGTCATGAAAAAACAAAAAACAACAAAAACAAGGGGGTTTCCAGTCGGAGAGGTTTACCTACTGGGCAAACTGAAAGACGGTCAAAATGTATATTTATCTACGCCGTCTTGGGATTGCGACTGGTATTGGGGATTCGGCTACGTCCAGTCCCGTGATTTCCATAGACACTACGATGGCATACTGGAAGACAACAAAATCCGCCGAATTGGCGAATGGTCGGAACTTGAAGAGTGCGTTTTGAATAAAGACGAACAATTGAAATTATCAGAACTGATGACTACTGCATACAAACTGAAAGATGCGGCTCAAATATTTGGTGGTCATGGTGCTGGAATCACAACTCCTACCGATAAGGCAGTACGCAAAGACATTGCCAATGAGATAAACAAAGTGATTTTACCGGCTATATTTGCCAAGATTGACGACTTAATGACAAAATAGGATTACGAAATGATACTATCAAAATCCCGCAAGGATAAACTACGTGAACAACTTAGATACTTTCAAAACCTTGTGCGCAATTCTGATTGTCGTATAACTGTTGCCGAGCGCATTGCAATCAGAAACCTGCAAATAACGATTTGCGATGTGCTGTGCATTGATGCGAAAACCAGCGGTCAATACTTGAAAGATTTAAGAGGTGCGCCACGTACAGAATACAAATTCAACAAAGAGGAACAACATGAATAAACGAGTACACATTATAACGTTGCCAGTATGCGCCTCGTGCGATGAATCGCGTGAACTTAGATATGCACTTCAAAAAGTTGAAAAAGTATACGGTAGTGATTATTGCCGAATACGTGCACGTCGCGTGCGGTCATCAAAATGGTTGATGCGCAAGGCGTGGCACAACTACGCTTTTTCTGGTGAACCAAAGGAGTAAAACATGAACAAACACGTACATTTGATAACGCCTCCAGACAGAATTTGGATTGTTTGGGAATATGATGACGGCATTTGTCAAGAAAAAGATATTTACGACATTTTCAACAATTTACAAGCGGCGCAAGATTGTGTGTGCTGGCTGGAAAAGCAAGATAACGGCTATTCATACGGAATAGAAGAGTTAGCAATACACACGAACTTTGTGGAGGATTCAGATGAATAAAATGAAAAACGTACTTGAACAGATTATGTACCCGATTGGGGTTTGTATAATGTTTGTCTTAATGATGATTGCCGTATACGGCGTATGTTTAATTACAATAGGAGCGTTATTATGAACAAAGTTTTAGAGTTAAAAAACTTGTTGATTGGGTGCGGGTTAAAACAGTTTAACCCAGAGGATTACGACTTTTCGTTGCCAGATGGATTGGATGAAAAAGGTGCCAATGGTATCTGGGACATGGCCGTGGACATAGCGTTTTATTTATGTTCTACTGGTTGTGCTGATTGTGACGGGCGTAACTTAGACGCAAAGATGGATTCACTACAAACGCTTTTGTATATTCTGTTTAACTTTTACAAACCTGAAAACAAGGAATAAAACATGCCAGATATTACAATGTGTACGGGTGTTGGATGCCCGTTAAAAGAAACCTGCTACCGATATAAGGCAAAACCTGATGAATGGTGGCAGAGTTTTTTCACGACACCGCCTTTTGAGAAAGGCAAGTGTGAACATTACTGGGAAATAAAAAGAGGCGAAAACAATGAAAAACGAAACTAGCAAACAAATTTGGCACACAAACGATAATCCTACCGCAGATTACGACATCATCTTTTTTGACGAGATAGGTGTGCGCCATCTGGGCTATTACGACAAGGATTTGGGATTTATTGAATACGGGTCTGGCGATATATTTACCGCTGGCGAGGTTGAACGCTGGGCGTGGGTTGATGATTTAGTTGACGCGACACGGTAAAAAATAAGGAGCAAAAAATGCCTGTTGAAAATATGGCGTACCTGATTGGGAGTGGAATACAAATAATTTCTGATTCGTTTCTTTGTCGACCTAACTACACTTTTGTTTCTGTGGTTCGCGCAGAAACTACTGGTGATGGTAGTCTGTTTTTGTTCGCAGCAACACCAAGTGGAGGACGTTGGATGCTTCCTGCACGCCACCGCCCCAGAAACACAAACAAAATGTTTATTCTAGACCTGTGCGGAAGGGCAACACTGGAGGTTGATTACAGATGAAAACACAAATAAACAATTTGGCAATGTTAAATGGTTGCCATATACAGTTGCGAAGAACAAAAGGCGAGTTGGCGCGGGACGGCGACGCAATGTTCTTTTTAAGCAATAGCGAACGTTGGGCGGGCGCTAGGATGCCTAATATGCCACCTGGATTTTATTATTCGTGGTATCTTTTTAGGATTCAGGAGCCAGAACTGTGTTTGGAACGCGATGCATTTACAGCAGATGTTCTGGATTTGTGTGGCAGAAAATAAGGAGCAAAAAATGAAAGAATACGACATAGATTTTTTGGAAAAACTAAACCAATGTAAGTTCCGAATTAGGATTGCGAGTGATGGTAGACGTTTTGTTGCAACTTACTCAAAAGAGAGAGGTGTCTTTTTGAACGATTTTTGTGGTTATTGGTATCCACCAAGCCATAACGCCGTAAAAAACACAAGGTGTATATACATTTTAGACCTGTGTGAAAAAGATAGTGCAGAACTTGTATTTTAGGGAGATTAAAAATGAAGGAAATAGAACTTGGTGTTGAGTTAGAACTTGAGTGTGAAGGAAATCGTTTCGCGATTCCTGAAGCCGTGAAAAATTCAAAACTCGTTCAAGACGTTGGTTATGATTGTTCTCTGGATAACGGGCGTGAGATTAGATTTAGGCACCCGACACTAAAAGGTTGGAAAAACCAAGAGATAGAAAGCATCTTGAAAGCACTGGAAAAAAATGGGTTCAAGCAAGCGAAAACCGCTGGAATGCATATACATGTTTCAGGGCCTAAGGCAGAGCAAGTGGCACGTCGCGCAAAATTACATCTAGACGATGTACAAATCGTATTGTTGCCCATAAGCGCGCGGAACAACCACAATGGTCTGTGGTTTACAGGTAACAATGCCGTGCACGACCAATTCGACACTTTCGGAACAGTCGAGTTTCGTGTATGGGAATCCACAACAAACACAAAAATATTCAAAGATAGACTTTTAGTTGCAAAGGCGTTTTACCGGTTTCTGCTTAAAGACGATCCAATTACGGATTTCTTTAAGAAGATGCCCAAATACGCAAAAGCGGCATACTTGCGTCTGTTAAACGATAAAAACAACCCACATCTCTACGGAATGCCAGTAGCAGATGTGTTGAAACAAATGGCATAAAGGAGTCATAAAAAATGAGCAAAATTACATATTCAGATGGGACTGTTTTTACAGATGAAAGCACTGGGCTGGATTTTCTGCGAAAAGCATCCTGCAATAACCCAAATGAACTGATTGGCGCAACCGTTGAAGACGTCGTCTTAGAAGATGTTGGTTTCTACCACAAGTTCGTTAAAACGACATTCAAAAACTGTGTTTTCAAAAACGTATGGTTTCAAATTTGTGTTTTTGAAGATGTGAATTTCATCGATTGTTCGATAGAGGACTGCGATACCTTGTTTGAACAGACCGGTGTAAAAATTCAAGGCAAAAAAGCAAAAGCACAGAAACGCCATATAATCCCCCCACAGCGCTCAAACGATGAAGTGGCGAAGATTGTAGGCGGGGCAGTAGAAAGCCTGCCAAACAAGGAATATGCGCGCGTAACGTGCGAGTGTGCGTTCTGTCATAATAAGTTTCGGCAGGTAGTAAAACGTAATAGTGCCCAGCCGTGGTTGAAAAAAGTACCAAATTGCGATTTGCGTGTGTGTGATAGTTGCTATAAAAACTATGAACTGCGCGAAAAAGAGTATGGAAACCGCGTGTATGGCTGGCGTGGCGACCTGTCTTTTTACCGGACACCAATGGATGCGGCAAACACAGCAATATTGGGGCTGGAAATGGAATTTGAGGGCGAGTTTTACGGTTGGAAAGAACTGCAAGACGCACACCAAGGCCAGTTGCACTATGGTTACGACTCATCGGTTGCTGGGCAAAACGAGTTGTCTTGGGATTGTGGTTCGTACTCTTGGTGGAAGTATTTGTCAAATCTGAAACCGGTATGCGAAGCCCTGAAAAAGCATGGTGGGCACGCTGGGGACACGGCTGGGATTCATATCCACGTTTCTAGACGTGACACTTGCTCAGATACGATTGCAGAAAAAATCAACGATATGTGTAAAAAAGGCACGCTAAAAACACTGATGTTGGCTGTATCACAGCGAAACAACGCTGACCTGATGAACAGATATGCGTCGTTTGATGCGGATTATGACGCGCATCATGCCGCTATTAGTTATAACAGCCATGGAACCGTTGAGTTTAGGGTTTTTAATTCAACATTAGACCCAAAACTGATTCTGCAAAGATTGGCGTTCTGTAAAACTTTCTTCAATATGGTTGCGGACGGGACACCTAAAGATAAAATTTTGGAAAGTTTTCCAAATGGACTGAAACGCTACATAAAGGCGTGTGCAGATGAACAACTTGAAAAGAACTTCTTCACAAAAACAGAGTACAAAAAACTGATTGAAGAATTAAAAATGGAGGCTTAATTATGTGTGTTATAATAGTAAAAGATAAAGGCGTTAAACCGCTGAACAAAAAGTATTTTTCCCAAGCGTGGGATTCTAACTCAGATGGGGCTGGTGTCGTTTATAAAGAGAAAAACGGCGATGTAATGTTCCAAAAAGGGTTCATGAATAAGGCCCAGTTTCTGACAAAAATGGAAGAACTGAACAAGGAAGATACGGCATTCATCGCTCATTTTAGAATTAGAAGTGTGGGCGAGGTAAAGCCTGAAAACTGCCACCCGTTCGTTTTAGACCACGTGACTTTTGCGCATAACGGAACAATTCGTATAGAACCGTTGCCAGGAAAAACAGATTCGGAAACTTTTGGTCTGGCTTTCTTGAAAGATAAAACAATGGATTGGATTAAAGAGTACAAAACGTTGCTTGAATTGGCTTTGGGCACGAGTAAGTTCGCTATTATGGATAACGAAACTGGTGAAATTTTAATCCTGAACAAAGAAAACGGCGTTATGCGCGATGGTGCTTGGTTTTCAAACAATAGTGCATTCCCTGTGAGTTTGCCAACGTATTCGTATTCACAGTATAACTCGTATTATGGTGGCCCAACAAAGGCAGACCCATGGTTTGGAGAAAAACAGACTTCAAAATATGAATATTTTGACCAGAACCAAGGATGTATTTGCTACTTGAGTACCCGTCAACCAGTTCGCGCGTGGTTGTATAAGTCGGTCGTTAAAGGTGAGAACCATCTGTGCGTTATTGACCGCCAAATTAAACCAAAACAGGAACTGAAAACAAAGGTTTACAAGAAAACAGACAAGGTGTTCAAGGTGTTAAATATTTACAAAGCAGATATAAAACACCTGTTGGAAAACTACAAAGGCTCAACTTTTGAAACCCGTTGGGAAAAAGACGATATCGAAGATACGATCAACGCAAAAAACATTGTCGTTGATTGTGTATCAAGATTGATTAAAGCCAACAAAGAGGTTAATGAAGATTCAACAAAGGATTTTATTGAAGATAATATGCAAAGAACAAACGGAAAACCAACGGTCTATGGGTTAGATTCGTATGTTTTCGGCGAGTGCGTTGATTTTTTGGCATTGTTGAAATAAGTCGAAACCCCGAAAGGGGTCAGGGCAAGATGACAACTTGCTCTCTGATGAAGACTAGTCTACAACAAAAAAAGGAGTAAAGTATGAAAGTCTTGAAAGGTATCTTGGTTAACCACACTAAGAAAGAATGTGATGAAGCAGAGTCGCGCTTTTACGCAACGCAACTGGACGAAGTTGCAAAAGGCGATATTTTCGCCGTATGGGCGCACGGAAAGTTGGCCTTTTTCAAAGTAAAAAAGGTTTACGCTAAGTACGAGTACCTGTCTTCTGAAAACGGCGGTGTAGCGTTGGCAGATTTGCCAGTTGCGATGAACCGTATTGATTTCCACTCTTACAACGTGTTCAAGGCAGTTGCAGCAAAGACAAAACGTCTGACCGCTTGCCTGCAAGAACGCATTGTGGAAGGCAAAAAGAGCCGCGATTTAGCGGATATTATGGCTACCCTGAAGGGCGAAGCGAAAGCCGATGTAAAAGCCATTGTAGACGCTATGAAGGCATTGGAAACCGACCCAGAATCAGCGTTGGATGAAGAATAAACCCAAAGCCCCCTTCGGGGGGCTAAATTATGTGAGAGAAAAAAATGTCATTAACAGTTGTAAAAGTGAAATATATCAAAGACATAGAAGAATTGGAATTTGGTCACCTGTATTACTTGGACGGTGAGGTTTATAATTATTCTGGCAAAGACGTTGTTTTTCCTGGGGCCTTTATGTTTATTTGCCCTGACGGCACACTGTTTGCCAACAAAAAAATGTTGGCTAATTCCATAGAGTTAAAACAGTTTTACGAGGTGCGTCAAATTCACCCACACAAATCGGTTGAAAAGTAAAATATTGGTGTTAAAGTTTTTATAGGAAATGGAAAAAAACAAAGACAAAATTCGCGGGCAGGTTACTTGTCTTTTTCAATCTCTCTCCATTTCCGCCTGCCCACCAAGTTTTTGTGATGCTACCACGCCCCGGCCGTATTACGGGGGCCGAACGCTAGGGGATTCGGCATACAGCCATGACAACGGAAAGGTAGATGGCCGAAGACATGGAACCAGCAAAAAAAAGCACCTGGGCGCGTGTATAAACCGCCCACGTAAGAAAAGGAAAAAACATGATTCATATTTATGATACGGATATTGCAAAAGAATTTGGCGTTGCAGAGGCCGTGCTCATTTCAAATTTTTCTTTTTGGATTTTCAAAAACAAGACAAACGGGAGCCATTTTTATGACGGCCACTACTGGACATATAATTCTGTTAGGGCGTTGTGTGAACAATTCCCCGAATATTCAAAACGACAAATAGAACGCGCTCTGGACAACCTGATTTCGGCTGGCGTGCTTATAAAAGGCGAATATAACTCGAACAGATACGATAGAACAAATTGGTATGCTTTTTCGGATGAAAACCGGTTCTTGCCAGCGGGAAACTCCATTTCACCAAACGGGGAAATCAATTTCACCAAACGGGGAAATCAATTTCACCAAATGGTGGAACCTATACCAGATATTAACACAAATATAAACACAGATAATATCCCCCATACACAAACTAAAGTTTGTGAGTTCCCCCAAGGTGGAACGACCGACCGGTGCTCTGTGGATTGGAATTTCGTACTTGAAAAATGGAACACCATTGCTGAGCATCGCCACCTAGCAAAAATGCGTTCTCTTACTCCGCAGAGGAAGAAAGCGTTTTTACAGCGACTCAAGCAACTAGGCACAGAAGACCCTAACGTGTTCTTTGCCGAGATAGACAAGGCGCTTGGTGAAAGCATGTTTTTGATCGGTAAAAGAATAACTGGTTTTGGTGAGAACATGTGCATCGAAAACACGGACTGGCGAGCCGACTTTGACTTTTTCTTACAGGCGCGTTCGTTCCAGCGTGCCATAGAAGGCGGGTATGCAGACCCAGATTTAAGAAAGTAACCAGCACAAAAGGAAAGGAAGATGCTGCTAAAGGAAGTGTTATGCGATTACCCAATTCAGTTTTTGCAAGACAACTTGCACGGGATAATGTCTGGCGATATGATTATGTTGGCCGCAGGAACCGGAACCGGTAAAAGCACCCTGAGTCGCATCTTCACACAGGCGGCCATCAAACAAGGCCAACCAGTTGTGCTGTATTCGCTGGAAGACGAGCCAGGAACATACGCCACCGACTTGGTGTATCGCCAGTATGTAAAAACGGCGTTTGAACCACTGGATTTGCGTTCTTGGATGGTGGATTTTACAAAGCACAGGGAAAAATACAAAACAGAATGCGCAAAAGCGGCCGAAATTTCGCTCCAGACAAGCGAAAACGGTCTGCCCCTAGTGAGTGTACACGAAATGGAAAACCCTAACTGGACGCTTAAAAAAATAACAGATAGCATACAAGCAGAGGTTGACCTCGGTTATAAGTTGTTTATTTTAGACCATATGGATATTTTGGTTCCAAGCGAACGCCCCGCCGATATGGTCAACGCAATAAACGCACTATGGCGCTTTGTGGCAGAAAAGCAAATCGCATTGATAACCTTTAGCCAGTTGGCTAGCAATAGAAACAAAGAAAGCCTATGCCCGTGTCTGGATGACTTGCGCGGTAGCAAGGCTAAGGTGCACACACCGACCATTGTGTTGTCGATAGCGCGTCACCGCTATGGTTTTTATTCAGACCACAAAGGCTCGGCAACATACTGTCGCATCCTGAAAAACCGTCAAGGAGGCGACACAAAGGCCGCGGTGGTGTTTTATGACCGTGGACAATACTTGCTGGACTATGTTGATGTCGACTGCAACGAGTCTGGCACACAAATAGACGGCGAGACGCAAAAAACACTAATGAAACGGCAGGCAACAAAATGAAACCAACTAAATGCGTAAAAGCGTGGAAATTTTTAATGGACTGTTGCGATAAGGTAAAAGACCCAGTACTGGCCAGCGCAATGCGTGAAGAGTTTAGACAACGGGCCTTACGCGAATGGGGCTGGTGTCCAGAAAAGCCAACAAAAGTGGAAAACGTTCCGCTTGAAGATTGGCAAGAAGAGTTTGTGCGTGGAGTTAAGGCTGCGCAGATTTTTGGTGTTATGCCAGATGGATTCAGCAAGATAAAAGAAACTAAAGCGCGGATGTATATGATGATGGAAGAAGGAAAGACCTATTGGGACATTCCTCAAGACATACAGAGCGACTTTTTGCGAAAACTTTGGATAAAAGTTGAAAACGACTGGTTGGCGAATAATTTAGAAAACGTTAAAAATTCGCCCCAGGACGCGTGAAAGCAAAAAAGTGGGGTAGTTATACCAGAAAAACGAAAAAACGTGCTGTAGGGGCATAAAAAACGACAAATAAAGGTATTTTAACAATGAAGCAAGGGGGTAAATAACACAATGGAATGTAAATTAGGCATTTATGACTTGTGTGGGAACAATAATTTTTTGAAAGAGGTCGCTTATGGTTTTTGTGTGATTCCTAAAAATGAGGCGCCTGCTTATTATGTGTCGCATTGGTACCCATGCGTTCATGAACTTTTCAAACACGGCGTAACTTTAGACCAGCTCTTCATGACAGCGGGGTGACAAAATGGACATTAGCGTACAGTTGAAAACAGATGTTGGATTTGCCAACATTACTGACATAGACGCGGTTGTCGCTGACTACGAAAACAAAACATTGGAGTTATTCAGCGATGGACGTTGTTGTCTTGCCGTGGAGTATGTTGATTCAAAAACATTGGAAAAAGTATACGGGGAAATCTTCACTCTTCTGAAAAAACATAAGGGCCGTGTGCGTATTATAGGAAAATAAAGGATTGTATATGAAAACACGAATTGTGAAACACAACGGGGCAGAGTTCAATTTGAACTCTTGGCGGACACAGCGCCCAACGTGGTATACCGTTGAATATAAAACTTGGCTTGGCTGGAAACCTGTTTATACATATTTGCCGCCGCTACGGGTGCAGATTCCGATAGAATGCCCGCACCTTCAGGAGGCAAAAAAACTAAAAAAGTATGTTGATGAAACAGGACGAGTTCTCATATAACGCAAATATGCAAAAGGAAACGAAATGATGAAACGTATTTATGAAACATTGCACATCAATGACGAGTGCTATACGCCAGATTATGCTGTTTTGCCCCTATTGCCATACCTTGAACAATTCAAGGGGAAAACAATCTGGTGTCCGTTTGACACAGCAGATTCGGAATATGTCAAAATTTTGACCGCACACGGACATAAAGTCGTTTTCCAGCACAAAGACACAGGAAACAACTTTTACGACGCAGGGGACGGATTGTTTGCCACAGAATTGCCTGATTTTGACGTTCTTGTGTCTAATCCACCATTTCACAATAAGGCGAAACTTGTTGAGCGTATTCTTGCGCTCGGCAAACCGTTTGCTTTATTATTGCCAATGACCTGGTTAAACGATAGCGCGCCATACAGATTGTTTCACGACAAGGAATTACAACTGTTATTGTTTGACCGCCGCGTTCAGTTTAAGAACTGTGGGAAACAGCCGAGTTTCGGCGTTGGCTATTACTGTTGTGGCGTTTTGCCAAAACAGATAGTAATGTGCAAGTTATAGGAGTAAATCATGAAATGCCCTTACTGTGGTGCGGAATTGTTTGGTAATATGACAACACCGTATTGTCCTAACAGCAACTGTATCGTTCCCAGTTTCCCGCTACCAGCAGAAATCTGGCAAGACCTTATAGACGGTAAAAAAGCACAACATCAACTACGAACCGTAAAAGACCGTTGCGTTAAAAAGGTAAAGGCAAAAGAACGCGAAATCGACAACTATGTGAATGGTATGTCTGTTCGGCAGTCCGAAAACGAGAGGTTAGCAAAGCAATTAAGGCAAGCGCAGGACGCATTGGATGTCGCCGTTGATACGTTGAAATACATACGCAGAACCAACCCTATAAGTTTTCATTTTGAAGCGATTGAAAAAGCCCTAGAACAAATAACAGCACTAGAACAAAAGGATTGAACGATGGCACAAATAAAAATACAAGACCTTTTACCACTGCTGAAACCTGGATTCGTTGCGATGGACGAATGTGGTGCATGGTGGTGGTTTGACAGAAAGACAGAACCCGACGACCGTTATCATGGTTGGACGATGATTTGTGATTGTTCGGTATTGGACGCTTTTGACATCGCCCTGTTTGAAGGCGATTGGAAGGACAGTTTAATGGAGTGTGGAAAATGAACAACGACAGATTAAATTTTAGAACACCGTATTATTTGGGCGACAAGTTTGCTGGTTTTCAGTATTGGGAATTTGAACACGGTCAAGTAAAACTGATTGGTGATTATTGGGAACCG
>OLHA01001480.1_pt1 | contig 12586 bp, 9 predicted proteins | sample 1605961 | NCBI WGS metagenome assembly OLHA01 (sample SAMN03283288) | human gut metagenome | biome: human-associated habitat; material: feces | host: Homo sapiens | place: Peru | collected 2012
ACACCTGGGCCTCGCCCAGCATGACCCTCGACACCGCCCTCTCTCCCAGACGGATGTCCGCCGCCTCGTCAATCCTCATCGCCGGATCCTCCCGTTATCACGTACAGCGTCCCTGGATCCTTCTTTTCCAGAGCCGCGTAGGCGGCCTCGTCAAGTATCACTATCGGAACTCCTCCGAGCGTGATGATCCTCGTCTTCAAATCCACAGTGACGGTTCTTCCGTCGGCGGAACCCGCGCAACCGACAGCCTCTTCTCCCGACTCCACGACCCTTACAAGGCCGCGCTCGTACAGCCTCGACTTGCCGGCGGAATCCTTGAATATGATCTCCACACCGTAGGACCCCACACCGAGTGCCCCAGCCGGGAAGAAGGCTGTGACCTTTGAGCCAATAGCCGACACCTCGCGCCCGGCCACACGGCCGAACGGCCCGACCATATTCAATGACACGCCCTCCACCTCCGAAAGGTCGATCGGGGAATATGTCCCCGTGGCTTTGTCGAACACGGACACCACCGCCTCGATGGTGACATCGTTGCCCCGCACTATCCTGATTCCGCTATGCTTGCAATCACACTTTTTGTTCATGATGTATCCTATTCTGTTTCGAGAACCAGGTCAATCTCCTTGTTCTCGGTTATGGTGAATCTCGTAATGGAGTCTTTGTAACCGTCCTTATGCACTGACACTGTGACATTTGCCCCATCCGCGATAGCCATTCCTGCGGTGTATGTGGTTACCGTGCCGTCTATAATTACCCCGATGCTTGCGTCACTCGGAGTGACATTGACGGTCAAGGTGAAGTATTCAGGCGCTTTTTGGGTAATCGTAAATGATTTTGAGAACGTTCCCAGTCCATCAACACGTGTTCCGGTTAATGTGACGGTACCGGTTCTTGACTCGGTGGAGGTGTTCTTCAAAAAACGGACTGTCAATACGTTGACTGAACTAGAGAATGAGGTGGCGGCGCTCTTGAGAGTCCCGGTTACAGCGGCGGTCAGGTTTGTAAGGTTTTCGTAACCATATCTCAATGAAACTTCTGTAGTTTTCGCTTTGACCGTCGTTGAATCGAACTCAAGCGATATCGATGGCTCTTTCACAGTAGCCTCGGATGCCGCCGCTTGGGTTATCGTGAACGATTTCGAGTAGGTTCCCTTCCCATCGGAGCGCGTCCCCGTTACAGTGACGGTGCTCACGCGCTCTGACGAGGTTGTGTTGGCCCTGAAGTTCACGACGATCGTCTTCGAAACTTCATTGAGGTTGACGGTTGCCCCCTCGAGTGCGCCAGTCACTGTCGCCGTCAGCCCTGTGAGGTTCTTGGAGGAGAAAAGCTGCGTGACACTCGTGGTCGTGGCCGGGACGCTGAACGTATCCTGTAAGAAGCTAATGGATGGATCCAGCTCGGTCGCCGCCCCTGCCGCTTGCATGACAGTGCACGTCGCGACAACGTAATTGGTTTCAACAGCGTCACAGATTAAGGAAACATGACCTGTCCTGCTGCTGGATGACGAGTTCGTGTTAACATCGATAACTACATCTGAGTCCACGGCGATCCAGTCCGCATCAGACTCCAGCCGCCAATCGACAGAATCCGGATCCGACACCTCGTAAGGAATAGATAAACCTGCTGCTTCCGCGGACATCTCCGATTCCAGGTTCCATCCAGGAATCGTCTTGCAGGCCACCGTGGCGGTCTTGTTTGAATCCATTACTATTGTCTGCATACCGGAGTCGATCATCCCATTCTTGTGAGCCCACACCTTGACAGTGGTGTTCTCCCTGAACGTCATTGGCTCCGTGTAAGTCACAGCGTCAGCCATGGACGATTGTCCCGCGACATATTCAAGAACCTTCACAGTGGCTCCCGATGTGGTGCAGTTCACTGTCAGGGTATATTCATTCACCACGGCAGCCACGGTGAGATTGCATCTTGCCGTGAATCCGCCGTCGTTGGTCCTGACCCCTATGACCGCCGAACCGACGGCCACCGCCCTTACCGTACCGTTTTGGTTGACCGTGGCGACATTCTTGTTTGATGACTCCCATGTCACCGACCGGTCGGTCGCTCTTTCCGGCGCTACCGTGGCCACCAATGTTTCCGATTCGCCGACAGTAAGGGATAGCACGGACTTGCTCAGACTCACGCCGGTGACGCTCACTGAAGCGATCTTGTAGGTGACAGTGACTGATTTCTCCGCATAGACGCTTGAGTTGTCCTTGCTTGTCGCCCGGATCTTGACCGTAGAACCGTTCGCTCCTTCCTTGACAGTAAGCAGCCCCTTCTCATCGATGGACGCATAGTCCGAACCGCTCACCACGCTCCAGGTTATGCTCCGCTGTGTCGTGTTCGACGGTGAATATGTCACCTGGAACTGCGCCGTGTTGCTTACGTCGTTCACGGTGGACGGCCCGAGGATGCCAAGTCCTGTAATGTCGATGTCCACTTTGTCAATGACAGTGTTGTTAGGGTTTGCGTAATGCCATTTGAACGTCATGCTGCTGACAGTCCTATCCGTCAGCGATGTCTTAAACTCGTCCACGACAATAGCCCGTTCCGAACCATCCTTCTCGATGATGTACCTCTCCTTGGCCGCAAGAAACTCCAGCCAGTACCCGTTCATCCCGATGCTGTCGATGTGCCCGGAGTTTTGCTCAAAGGTCATAGAATAGTCGTTCGTCAGTTCCTGCTCTATCCCGGAATTCACGAACACCTGGGTCTCCGACTCTATCGAGCGGCTGAACTTCCCGGTTGCGTGAATATATTCATACGTCCCTCGCCGCCCCAGGAACTTGTAAGTCTTCAGCGGCAGCCGTGTCCTTCTGATCTCGAATGAATATGTCTCTGATTTGCTTCCGGAATATTCAATCCAGATCTTGAACCCCGTTATTTTCGATGTGTCCAGACCCTTGGATGCAGCAGTGGACAACATTGTGCCGGTGGAGATGTCAAGGTCATAGTATTTAGTGGACACATAATAGGTGGGGCTAAGTTTGTAACTGGTAGAAGAGCCTCCGTCAAGATAGTCGAATCTGACATAAGTGGAGACATCACCCGAAGTCCTGTAGAAATAGAGCCGATCTTCCGCTCCTTCATAGGCAGGGGACTTAGTCGGTCTTGTTGTGAATATGGTTGCGGCAAGGGACTTGTACGCGAACTTCCTGCAAGGCAGCACGCTGAAACTGTACGAACACGAGGACGAGCCTTGTGTGGCCGAGAATGAGCCAGTCACCATCCCTATGCCATTGCCCATCAGCGCTCCGAGGATCTCGCCGGCCGGAAGCCGTACAATTCCGGAGTTAGGAGCCACGTCAAAGCTTAGCACCTCCTGTGATGCAAGGATTCGTGAACCAAACTTAACGGTGACCGTCACCGTGTCATCCGATTCCGTGGTCAGCGTCAGCCAGGAGCTTTCGTCCGCGAATAGTATGCTACCTGTAAATTTCATATCCGTGTTTCAATGGCAGGGTATATCATCCCCAACCCAGGACAAATGTACACCTGGAGACCCCATTCAGAAAGGACATCAGATTTCGATGAATTCCCCACGTGTCGAGACCGCCTCCGACCCCGCCGCCACCGTCACCGAAAGCTTTGCCACGATCCATTTCCTCCCCTTGAAGTACACCGGCCTGTATAGTCTGAAATTATGCAGGTCGATAGGGGAGAGGTTCACATCCACCGACACCCTCCGCCTTGTCTTCCCCAACCACTCCGCAAACGCCTTGTGATATTCTTCCCAGAGACCGCCGGGAGTAAGGTCTTCGGTTCCAACAAACTGAGAGTCTGTCTTTGAGATAGGGGCGAATATGCCATTACTAAAAAACTGATCCTCAAATGACACCCCAATGTAGACCTTGTTGTCACGCTCTTTTCCAACATCGTTCGGTTCTATTATAGCCGCCATGCTCCGTGGAAAAGTTGTGTCGGAAATGAATAATTTTTCCGGCACGCAGCCCGCTGTCATAAATTCGGTGCTATTGTCAAATGTGTCTGCGCCTTCCACATGGTTTTCCACAGGCTTTGCCCCTTTGTAAAGCAAGTCGCATTCATACGCTATTTCCGTTACAGGAACGATCACGCCATTGTTTGGGTCATATTGTCTCCTTACGACTCCGTCATATTTGCGGCCGGAATAGACATCACCAGTAGCCTCGTCGAAGACCACCGAATAATCATCACTTGACGTAAAGTGCGCCAGTATGCCGTCCACATTGCCCTCTTGGATTCTTTCTACTCGACCGTCTTCCAGACTTTGGGTTAGCTTTGTTGTGTCATAGGAGATGCCATCGTCGCCATAGCCGAACTTATAAGATACGGCTTTCTCTTCCGAAGAAGAATAATCGTCCTCTATTTTTTCTTCCCAATCCTCGACAGGATAGCCAAGAACACCTTTATTCTCTATCATTCTGACTTTTCCGCCGTCGTTGAATATGGTCGAACAGAACATCGAACAAAGACCTTTAATCAACTCAGAGAAAGAGATGTCCGGAAGGAACGAGGCCAGATCAGTGGTCTTATTGTTTCCTGGAGTAGAAGATCCTCGCCTTGTGGGCTTTCCGGTTGACGGTGGCCTTATTCCCGATGCCGCCACGTCACGCCACCTGTTTGGCTTCACCACGTCATCAAACAAGAATTCGTGGTATCTACCAAGAATGGATAGTTCAGCCCATCCGTTCCGGAGTAGCATGTCGTTAGGAACATTTACCGAGCATCCTGCCAGAATGACCCTCAATGGAATAGCCGGAATGAAGGTATTATAGGTAAAACTCTCTGACGCATTGTAATAATTGTAATACTTCTTCCTGTAGAGGTAATCGTCTTCAGTTAGTTGCCCTGTGGTAGCGCCTGCTGAACCTGGCTCACCTGACACGGGAATTCTACTGATCACCGAATATGGCTGTATTGCAACATGTGTCTTGTTGATAAGCAGCGGCGTAGAAAACTTCGAGAGGGTGCTTGGGATGGAACCCGTGTCGAACTCCAGGATGCTCTTCTCCCAGATCTTCCCCTCCAGTTCCACCACCTTCTCCGTGAACGTGTACATCAGACACCCGTCCTCGATCCCGTCGTACACCAGCGTCCCGCTCACAAACGGCACACCCCCGATCCAAACCGAAGCCTCCAGCCTCTTCACGTTCGGAGCCAGAAACATCGCCGGCGTGTACCCAAACACCCGCCTGTTCACCGGCGATGGCGGAAACGAAATCTGCGTGCTGAAAGCCGAAGGAATATGATCCTCCTCCAACATCGGATTCTCCATCTCGATCTGGAACTCGAACCCCTTCGTAAGATCCAGCTCCGTGAAATCCTTAGTCAATATCCTAACCATAACGAACTCATTATGGCACAAAAATAGCCACCCGCAGGTGGCTACAAAAGGACAACGGAAACGGATTCTATTCTTTACCCGTGTACTTCGTGAAATTAACAGGTGGGATAAGAACCGCACCTAAGCCTCCTTTCAATGCCACATTGGCAATGTGTTCTCTTACAAAAGGGAACACAATGGCCGCACCATTGATACGGCCAAAATCCTCATCGCTTTTGATGTCCGATTCACCTTCTTTCTTGAATATTCCCACCATTTTTGCCGTAATCCTGAACTGCTCAATCTCGTCACGCTTTTGCGCCACTGTAACATCAACAGTGACGGCTATTCTTGGTTCGGCAGATGCGACTCCAACATTTATATCGAATGAGTTTTGAGCCTTCTTGTCGAATATCACATCGCTAATTCTTTTGAAAGAACTTTCGATTAGGATGATATTTTCAAGGGTAAACCCTGACTTTGGATTGCTGTTGTCCATAATTCTTATGCTGCTTTTGGATAGTTATCATTATTAATTTCAACACGGAATTGCGCACCTGATTGCTGCGAAAAGGAATAAGTCTCACATCCAATAGGCGCTAATGAAATCCAAGTGAAAGGCATTTCGTGGAATTTTGGAGTGATTTCAGATTTCCGCAAAGAGAAGCGATTCTCATCTTTGCACGAGAAGGATGCAAAACCAGCCCCTTCTTTAACAAAGACTGGATTTTTCACTTCGATGTATGATTTATCTGAAATGAAGCAAATGTTTTCAGTAGGGAATTTCTCGATGAATCTGCTAAATAAGTCATCCTCCCATTCAAGGTATAACGCATCGTTGCGATAAACATCATCGGGCACGATTTCAATGATATGCATAGAAGACATTTGATCGAACTCGTAGCGCACTCGAATATTCTGAATCTTTTCAAGAAGAAGATTCAGTTCATTGATAATATATTCATTAGAAGTCATATTCAGTATTTTCTCAAAATAGGAAGGATCTCTCTCATCAAATCAAGCGAGTTCGAACTTTTGGATGAATCAAAATTTTCATCTTCATAATCTGCTGACTCGCGAAGTTTCTTTAGTTGGAAAATATCCCTACGCAAAGTACGGCCATCATTAGGATTACTCTTCTTGATGTATTCCAATACGAGGTTCAGCAGATAATTGTGCGAACCTTCTCTGCTTAAACTACACTCTGAGGCGATTTGATCCTTTGTTTTCCCGATAACATAATAACATATATGGCAAATCCTTTGAAAACAAGCATAGTATGCGCAATGTCCAACAGGGAGGAAAGACGAACTATCGTGCAAAGACTTAGCGCAAGTTTCATTCATCTCGGATTTGCTCTTATACTTGCTGAATGCCATAGAATGATAACTAAAGTATAATTCCTAAATCCCGGATGTAGTCATCAACAGTTATACCATTCTTATTGAACTTTTGAAGTTCTTGGTAATCCTTGTCCTGCTGCTCAAGAGTAGCCTTGTTAAAATATTCCTCTAATTGCTGAATATATGAGCTCATAGCGCCTTCATCAATATGTATCTCATCAATCTGTGCAAAGATAATGATAATATTTTTGTAAATACAAATGCAATACAAAAAAAATAATTGAACAACTTTCCTGCCACATAATCAAGACTTGCCGTTGATTTTCACTTCGTTCGGTGGCGGGTTGGCACAAAGACAGCCGCCCTGAGGCGGCTGTATGGGACGGCGGGATTGTCAGAGTTTCTTCAGCTCCACCGGCGGGCCGACCTTGAGGTACTCGTCCATCGATGCGGTGATCATCTCGAAGATCTCCTTGGAACGCTTTCGTATCTCGTCGATGAGTTTGGCGTTGTGCGTCGCTCTCCAGTACCAGGTACGGTTGAAACGGTCATCGTGGGTTGATAGGCGATGCACAAAGTTATATTTCCAATGGGCGTTAATATTTGTGAACACCAAATCGAACCCTCCGTCTCGATAAACGATGTAAATGTCTCCGAATATGTCCCCGACCCTGTTCCCGAACGCCACATTCCAGAACCGTCCGCGAAACTCTTTCCTATCGCGGTCGTGATAGAACCGAGAATACTCAAGACCTATGTCTGTTGATGGCCAGCCACTCAGAAAGCCATATAGATCCTTTTTATCCCTTCCGTCCATACTGTAAGTCTTCTTGAACGTAAGCGTATCCGGCTCCACGAGTTTCCTCCCGAAACAAGTCCCGCCGAACCCTATCAGCATTATAGCAACAGCAATGATTAACCTTCTCATACTCATTCAGAATTAATTGTCAGACAAAACCTTGCAAAAATCACTCCGTAACGGTGCCGTGGCGGAGGATGTCGAACTCCAGCTCCTCGTTCATGATCCTCCTCAGAGCCTCGTCCAGCTGGTAGAAGGCGGTGTTCATCGTCCTGATCTCATTGTCGAGCCTTCCGTCCATCAGCAGCTCCTTGCTCTCGCACATCCGCTTCTCCCACTCGGAGAACCGGTCGGCGATCCGGAACAGTTCAATCCTGGTCTCGATGATGAAAGAGTCAGCCCCGATCTTGTGGCTTTCTGCGGCAACAGCCGCGTTGTTTGAATTAGTAGTACGCATAACTAATTGAATATAAAAACCCTCCGCTAAGGTCTGCGTACCACATACCTGCCTTACGGCATAATGCTGTTGCGACTTTCGTCAGCAACGACCATACGGAGGGCAAAATTTCCCTTTAATAATATGTCAGCAATCTTCTACGGAATTATTCAGCCGTAAAGAGAATGCTAAGTATGTAGTACGCACTGGCAAAGATGCGAATCTTTTTCCAATTTCCAAGAGTTTTGCGAAAAAAATGCAGAAAAACTTTCGCTACCTGCCGTAGGTACTCCGGCGTTTAGCCCTGTTGTACTTCTCCGTCTGCTCGATGATCCCGTTCTTCCCCAGCATCGACACATCCGCCTTGATCGGAACGGAGAGCCTTTTGTTCAGCAGCTCGATAGCCTCCAGCAACCTCTCATCGGTCGCTGTGCTTGTCGAAGCGCCCGCACTGGTCGCTGAGCCTGCTGAAGCGACACCCCCGCTCGACACGTTGCCCGTGAATCCACCACTTTCCCTACCGATAGCCGCGCCCACCGGATAGACCGCCTCGAAGTTCAGGCTCTTCAACGTTCCCGCCTTCCGCGCCTCCTCCATCGTGGCCACAAACGGCAACAAAGTCGGATTGCTCAACCCATCAGCCGGAATCACATATTCCCCGCCATTCTCACCCACAAGCACGGTAGGGGAGGACACGAAGCCTCTCTTGTCAGGTGAGAGCCGCGCCTTGAAGACCTTTCCGTCCTGAGCCCGGCGGGTGTTCACGAAGCCGCCCTCCTCCGCACCTATCGGTTGCGCCGCGATCAATGCAGTCTGCGCCGCTCCGAAAGCGGCCACGATCGCGGCAGGAGCCGCACCGGCTGGCCAGCCCCATTGCGCCAAGGTCTTGGTGACCGACAAAGCCGTGTTGATGATGGACTGCACCAGATTGAGTGCTTTCGTCCTCTTTGCCTGTTTGATCTCCATCTCCTCGCGCTTTGCCTCTTCCTCTGCTTCCATCTCCTCGACCCTCGCGTTGTACTGCTCCTGTGACACCAATCCGGCATCATATCTGGATTTCAGATCCTTCTTTTTCTTCTCGTTGTTCTTCTTGTACTCGTTGAAAGCCTTGTTTTCCTTGGCGTTGGTAAGCTCGATTGCCTTGCTTGCCAGCTGGAAGCCCTCCTGCGCAAAACCACCAACGGCATTCAGGGCGATAGACAGGCTTTCCGCCTTGTCCTTGCCTGTCTTGAGGTTTGCGAAGAACTCGTTCCACTGATCCTGCGAGACACCAAAAAGGCTACCCTTGCCAGTGCCTGAAAACATACCGCCGTCGCTCCTTGCTTTTTTGATTGTCAATTCATCGATTTTCGCCTTTGTCTCTTCAAGTTTAAGGTTGTATTTTGTGAGATCCTCTGGTGACAATTCGATGCCGAGCGGGTTTTTCTCATCAACAAGTTTCTCCAACTCTATTTTAAGGTCTTGAAGATGCTTCAAATCCAAGTCCATAAGAGCAATGTCCCGTTCTTTCGTTAGGGTGGCCGCCTCTGCGGAATATGGCTTTTCCTTGACAAATTGTCCTGAATATTCAGCCGTGACGGCTGCCCTCTTCTTCTTATACTCGCTTTCCGCTAAAGAAATACTCCTATCGAACGCATCCTGCTTTATCTTCATCAATTTATTCTGATGCTTCCTCTCAATGGCCTCCAGCACTGCCGCCTGATTCTCGTACAGTACCTGAGTCTCCTTGAACTTTTTGAGTTCGGCCTGATACCGCGCTTCTTCACCGTCCATCGCCGCCCTGGTCTTGTCCGTCTCCGCCTCGTTGATGATCGCTGTTCCCTCCTTGGTCAGTTCCGCAGCCTTCTTCTCGTTCTCCTGCCGCTTCTTCAACGCATCCTCCGAATGCTTCTTGATCTTCTCCTGCAACTCGTTATCTATCTTCGCCCTGTCCGCTCCCTTATCCTTATGAGCCGCCAGCCGAGCCGTCAATGTCGCCACCTCCAGCTGATAGAGCCTTTCGTTATATTCCTCCTGTGAGGAGATCTCCTTCTCGTTGTACCGCCTTGTCAGTTCCGCCTTGGCCGTCAGGAACGCCTCGTCATTGCTCAATGACCAGAGGGCTTTGTTTTTTTGCGGATTTGTAGGGCTTTGTGGGTTTGATGGCGGCGTCGATCCCGACGGGGAGGAAGAGGAGGCGGCTCCGCCACCGGACGCGTTCAGGTACTGGGCGGCGGCGAGGTCGAATCCTTCGAGTCTGTTCGCTGCCAGTTCCGCGGCGTCGCCAGAACCGCTCCACCATCTTCCGAACCCATTCTGCGAATCAGCCTTCGCCTTGGCGGCCTCTGCCTCTTTCTTCAACTGCTCCCGGGTGGACGCGATGTAGCTCTCCATCGTCACCCCCGGCCCCAGATCAGTCTCGGGGTTGATTTCAGCAAAGGCCTGTGAATACTCGGAGAAGAATCCCTGCCGGCCTCCAAGATTGATCAGCTCCGTCAGCCCCTCCACCATTCGGGTCAGCCAGTCAATCACGCTCTTGATCGGTCCGGCGGACTCCTTGAACGAGAGGATCAGCCCCTCCCATGCGGACTGGAGCAGCTTGACGGAACCCTCGACCGTGTTGATCCTTTCCTCGGCTGTATTCTTCAGCACGCCGTTGACATCCTCAAGCGAATCCCTCAGAGCCAAGGCAGCGTCCGCTCCGTCAAGGAACGTGTTGAAGGCGGAGACAGACCTTTTGTCGGTCAGTTCCAACGTGGTGTTAAGGTCAACTCCCTGCGCCTTCAGCTGTCTCAGCCCGGACATCAGTTCAGGGAATGTGCTTACAGGCTTGCCTAAGGCCACCGCCAGCTTGCCGCTTGAGTCCGCGAGGTTAAGCAGGATGTTCCTTGTGGCAGTGGCCGCGGAAGAAGCGTCAAACCCGGCGTTGGCCAGTGTGCCGAGCAGGGCGACCGTGTCCCTGAGCGAGAAACCAAATGTCTTCGCCACCGGTCCGACCGTGGCCATCGCTGTCTGGTAGTAGGAGAAGCTCAGCGCGCTGTTGTTGGCTCCCTGCACCAGCACCCCGAGGGTGTCGGCGGTGTCTTTGGCGTCAAGCCCGAACATCCTCAGTGTCGCTCCCGCCATCGCCGCCGCTTCCGGGAGGGTGGTCCCGATGGCCGTGGCGAAGTGCAGGACGGACTCCTGCATCTGCATGATAGCACCCTCCTTGAAACCCAACTTCGCGAGTTCTGTCTGGAGCAGCGTGACCTGCGAGGCGGTGTATTCAGTGGTCCGTCCAAGCTCCATCGCCGAATATGTCAGCGCCTCGATGTCCTTGACGTTCTTGCCGATGATGGTGGAGAGGTTGACGTTGGCCTGCTCGAAGTCCACTATCTTCTGGAACGCCCTTGCCACGCCTCTGACTGCCCCGGCGATAGCTGCGAATGCCGCCAAAGCTCCGGCCTTGACGCTTGACAGTTTCTCAAGCGCACCCTTGGTCTGCCCGGACTGTGAGGTGAGCTCTTTAAGCCTTGCCTTGGTCTGCTGGACCTCGGCATTAAGCTTCTTCCAGTTCTCCGTCCCGGGAACGGCCTTGCTAAGAGCCGTCTGCGTCAGTTTCAGATGGTTGCGAAGTTCGGCCAGCGTCTTGTTCTCAAGGGAAATGGCATCCCTGAGTTTGTTGTATTTTTCCCGGCATTCCGTCAGGGTCTTCTCCTGGTCTTTCAGGGTCTTCGTCAGGTTCTGGTGTTCCTGTGAGCCGGTCTTGCCGGCTTTCTCAAGATTCTTGAGTTCAGTCCTGGTCCTTTTGGTTGAACTCTGCAAATCCTTCATCTGCCTGTCCAGCGCAAGCATCTCCTTCCTGCCGCCGTCCCCGTTGATAATGATATTCAGTCGAAGGTCCTCTGTAGTGAGTCTATTAGATTTAGCCATAAGACACGTTGATTTTATGGCACAAAAATAGCCGCTAATCAGCGGCTGCAAAGGACAAATACAATGGAGTTTAACCCCAGATGATTGTCAAGACAACGCTTGCAAGAATGACCAGGCCACTAAGAAGCAACAGCAAATCACCCATAACGCTTTTCTTGGTTTTGTTCTTGGAGGTCAGTCCAACCACGGCACTTCCAATCGTTCCACCTACGAGAAATATAATCAACCCTGCCAAACCGACAAAAATCGCAATCAAAGCGACAAACAACAACGGCCAGACAAGCCATCCGATATCACCGATAAAGAACATAGGGCTTCAAAGATTAGTGTTTATTTCTCTTTCTTGCAAAAAACATCCCACCGAACGCCACAATCGTAGAAGTAGATAAAAATGGTTTATGGAATATATCTTATGAAATATGGGTGTGATAATTTTGATGAGCTTAATGGAATATGTCGATTATCATTGTGACAACACAGAAAAGCAGGATTACCCCTCCTAACAAGAAAAGGATATTGGTCAATTTGCCGTCATCGTTGAAGGCTCCTTGGCAGAATGTAAAAATTTTTACTTCCATAGAGCGTTACCACAAAAAGTTAAACAAATCAAATGCTAATGCACATTCGCAAGCGGTATTGCGTTTGTATTGCATTTGTCTTTGCAAATAAACAACTTTCCGGCCAAATAATCAAGACTTCCCGCCTGATTTTCATTTCGTTTGGCCCAGTTCCGATTCCCGGATCCGGGCGATGACATCCTCCGTGAACTCGTACATCAGACGCTCGGCGATGGAGGCGAAAGCACCGAA
>OLHA01001488.1_pt1 | contig 12547 bp, 8 predicted proteins | sample 1605961 | NCBI WGS metagenome assembly OLHA01 (sample SAMN03283288) | human gut metagenome | biome: human-associated habitat; material: feces | host: Homo sapiens | place: Peru | collected 2012
ATAAATACGAAAACAAAAGAGCTTATCTTTGCAATTCCAGAAGACCATTCGTCCCGTCAATTCATAAAATTGCTCAGCAGCAGTTTATGCAGAAAAAAAAGATTGTGCTTCGTATTAAGACAGAGATTTAAGAGTTAAAGTAAGAGGAGGAAATAAAATGGATATTATTGAAAAAATCCAGTCAGAAATAAAACAAGATTATTATATTCAGAACTTTCCAAATGATGGCCAGCGATTTGTAGCTTGGTATCTTAGAAATATACATTTATTAGACCAGCTCCAGGCAAAAGATGCAATTACTGATGGAGCTGATGACAAGCAGATTGATGCTATTTTCATTGATGATGACAATCAGAAAGTTTATATAATACAAGGTAAATTCTATACAGGCGAAACTGTAAATGCTGAACCTGTACGAGAAGTTATTTCATCTTGGTATCAATTACAAGATATTCCGACTTTACAAAATAATGCAAACCATAAGCTTCAGTTAAAATTGAGTGAAGTATCAAATGCAATAAACAATGATGGATATTCTATTTGTTTTGAATTAATTACAACTTCAACATTCTCAGAATCTGCAAGTGCAGATATTATAAGTTTTCAAAAGAAATTGTCTGACGAAGACAATGGTTCTTTTGAAGCAGAATTGATTGTTGCAGATAAGGAAGGCGTAAGAGATAACTATATTCGTGCAATGGAACAGGACAACCCAAGTTTGAATCACACAATTCAGCTTGAAAAAGGAAAATACCTTGTAACAGAATTAAGTAACACGAAAGTTATTATGACAGCACTTCCACTAAAGGAATGTATCAATATTCCTGGAATCAAAGATGGAACTCTTTTCCAGAAAAATGTTAGACAAAGTCTTGGAATCAGTAATGCTGTAAACAAGAAAATCAGAAAAACTATTTTGAGTGATAAACATTCGGACTTCTTCTTTTTTCATAATGGTGCTACCGCAATTTGTAATAAGATTGAAGACCTTGGAAATGATAAATTCATGTTACATGGATTGAGTGTTGTTAATGGTTGCCAATCATTAAATACCATTATGAGTTGCAGTGAAACTGTAAAAAAACAAAATGATTCATACATTCTTTTTAGATTTTATGAAATCCCTCAGCATGATCGTGCTGAATCCATAAGTACATACACAAATACACAAAGTGCAGTTAAAGCACGTGATTTAAGAAGTAACGATAAGCGCGTACTTCAATTAAAAAAATCATTTGAACAGAAATATCCGACAGGATTTTTTGCAACCAAACGTGGTGATACAATAAAAGGTGATAGAGATAAAAAATACTGTGTTGAGCTTTCTCAATTAGGTAAATATTTAATTGCATGGTATTCACAGCGTCCGAATATTTCTTATGGTGAAACAAAAATCTTTGATAAGTATTTTGATACTTTGTTTAACCATGATTATAGACCAGAAGATTTATATGGACTTGAATTCTGGATGCAGAAAATAATGGAAAATTGGACAGTTGAAAATCCATTAGCAATTAATGAAGAATTGCTTACAATGCGAGCTTATGCTCCATATCATTTCTTATTTGCAGTTTCAGCAGTTTTTGCAAAAATTAATGGAAATTCAAATGTTCCATTACCTTATGAAACTGTAGCACTGGCAGAAAAAGCAAATCTTGCTGACCAAATAATTGCTATTGTTGCTAATTGCTGTAATAGTGCTTATGATTCAGAAAAACAAAAGGCAGAAAGTTCTGGAAGTGATAAAGGCTTTATACCACAAAACTGGATAAAAAATAAAGCAAGTATGACTGCAATTCAAAATGCAGTAACAAACTATATGTCATTTTTACCATCTATGAATCCACAACAAAATAAGCTCTTAAAAGATGGCTTAAAAATGGATCTAAAGAACTTTGAATATAGATTAACAGCAGATTAAAAAAAGGATTTTTAAAATGTCTAAAAATATAAAACAGCTTGAAGATGATTTGTGGGATGCAGCAGATAGTTTAAGAGAAGGTTCTCGCCTTAGTTCGCAGGAATATTGTATGCCTGTACTTGGGCTTATTTATCTTCGTTATGCATATACTCGTTTTAAGTTTGTAGAAAAAGAAATCCAGAAAACTCTTCCATGTCGAAATGGTGTTTATCCTCCAATTGAAGCAAAGGATTTTACAGCTAAGAGAGCTATCTTTTTGCCAGAAAATGCACAGTATGATTATCTTTTAAGACAAAGTGCTGATGGTACTTTAAGCAAAGCTGTCGATGATGCAATGACAGAAATTGAAAAACAGAGCAAGCAGCTTACTGGTATTCTTCCAAAAAATTATCAGACAATTTTTAAGGGACAGGATCAGTTATTAAAAGAGCTTCTTCGTATTTTTGACAACTCTGCTTTGGATGATATTCAGGATGATGTGATTGGACGTATTTATGAATACTTCCTTAATAAATTTGCAAAGGATATTGCAAGTGATGATGGTGTTTTCTTTACTCCAAAATCTCTTGTTAGAATGATTGTAAATATTATTGAACCAAAGAAAGGTAATGTTCTTGATCCAGCTTGTGGTTCTGGTGGAATGTTTGTAAGTTCTGGAGACTTTGTAAATTCAAATGGTGTTGAAGCAACTGACAAACTTACATTCTATGGTCAGGAAAAAGTTGAGTTTAATGCAAAGCTCTGTAAAATGAACATGGCTGTACATGGACTTAATGCAAACATTATTTGGGGTGAAGGTGCAAATACTTTCTATAATGATGCTCACAAACTTGTTGGTCAGTGCGATTATGTAATGGCAAATCCACCTTTTAATGTAAATAAAGTAAAAGCAGAAAATGCACAGAATGCAGGTCGCTTGCCGTTTGGACTACCAGGCACTACTGGCAAAGATAAAAAAGAAATCAGTAACGCAAACTATCTTTGGATTCAATACTTCTATGCTTATTTGAATCAGACAGGACGCGCAGGATTTGTTATGGCTGCAGGTGCTGAAGGAAGCATGAGCGGCTATAACAAAAACAAAAAAGGTGAAATTACAGAAACCGGTGAATATCTTATTCGTAAAAAGCTGATTGATACCGGACATGTTGATGTAATAATTAGTGTAGGAAATAACTTCTTTTATACACTTAGTCTTGCATGTACATTGTGGTTTTTTGATAAGGGAAAGAAACCCGAAAACCTTAACAAAGTTCTCTTTATAGATGCTAAGAATTATTATACAGTTATTGAAAGAAACTTGAATGAATGGACTTATTGGCAACTTAAGAATCTGGCTTGTATTGTTTATCTTTACCGTGGTGAAGTTGAAAAATATAAAGAAATGCTCGAAGAATACTTTGACTTTATCCGTTCAAGTGCTTTATTTATAGATGCCTTAGAAAAACGTGATATTCTAAAGGAATGTAATGATATTTCTCAATTGAAAGATATACTTATTACAGTCCAAGAACAAATTGAAATTTGTGAAGATACTGCAAAAAAGGCTTTAGAAACAGCAGATAGAAAAACAAAGAAAATCATTATTGAAGAAAAAGAAGATAAAGTCTCTAAATTACAAGAAATTGAGGAAGTAATCAAACAGGCAATCTGGCTTACAGACAAGTTTGGAAACGGTGAATGGAATAACATTCCAGGCCTATGTTATATTGCTACTCGTGAAGAAATTGAAGAAAAAAATAATACTCTTACACCAGGTGCTTATGTTGGAGTTGCAGAGGTTGAAGAGGTAGAAGAAAACTTTGAAGAACGTATGAAGCAAATTCAAAATGAAATTGTATCTCTTCAGAAAGAAAGTAATAATTTAGTAAATACAATTTCTGCCAACTTAAAAGAATTAGGTTTGTTTTAATCGGGGAGCATTATGGAAGAATTATGGCAGAAATATTATCTTGATGATATAGCAATCTCTATTCAACCTGGACCTTTTGGTACTCAATTACATAGTTCTGATTACTCTGATTCCGGAACACCTGTAGTTATGCCTACAAATATGCAGAACGGTAAAATTAATCCGACTAAGCTTGTATTTGTAAATGATGAACATATTCAAAGACTTTCACGGCATCAAGTAAAAGAAGGAGATATTCTATTTGCCCGAAAAGGTGATGTTAAAAAAGCAGTTTATATAACTGAAAATGAAGCAGGTTGGCTTACAGGAAGTGATTGTCTAAAAGTTGAACTGAATAAAGATTTATGTTATCCGAAATTTATTTTTTATTTCATGCAAAGTCCATTATCAGGTAGATGGCTAGAAAAGAATTCTATAGGTGCGACTATGCCTAGTGTTAATTCAAAAATACTTGGAGACATAGAAATTAGATTACCTAAAAAAGAAACTCAAATAAAAATATCTGAAATTCTATCTGTTTATGATGATTTGATTGAAAATAACAATAAGCAAATTAAACTTTTGGAAGAAGCAGCGCAGAAGCTTTATAAAGAATGTTTTTTAAAACTTAACTTTCCTGGACATGAAAATGTGAAGATTGTTAATGATGTACCTGAAGGATGGCATTTAGGCAAAGTTGAAGAAATTGGAACTTTCAAACGAGGAAAAGTTATAACAAAAGCCCAGACTGAACCTGGAAATATACCTGTTATTGCTGGTGGAATTGAGCCTGCATATTATCATAATACTTCTAATACACAGTGTCCTGTAATTACTGTTAGTGCATCTGGAAATGCTGGTTTTGTAAAAATGTATTATTGTAATGTTTGGGCATCTGACTGTTCATATTTGGATTCTAACTCAACTGATAATTTGTATTTTGTCTATACTGTATTAAAGTCAAAACAAGAATATTTGTATTCTCTACAGAAAGGTGCTTGCCAAAAACATGTAAATGCAACTGAAATTAATAATCTTGAATTTTTGATTCCTACACAAGATTTAATAACAAGATTTAATGAATTATTTCGAACTTTTTTTGAAAATATAAAAGTATTACAAAATCAAAATAAAGATTTAATATCTTCTAGAGATAAACTTCTTCCAAAACTTATGAATCAAGAAATAGAGGTTACTGCTTAAAAAGGAGAAAGGCTATGCTAAAAGATTATTCAGAAGACATTCTTGTTCAAGAAAACGCTGCAGAAATATTTGACTCTTTGGACTGGGATTCATATCTTGGATATGATAATGATACTAAAGAAACTCTTGAAATCTTTTCTAAAGAAAAACTTAGCATAGGTAAACAAGCTGATAAACGACATATTTTTTTAGGTAGAGAAAATCAGGAAGAACTTATATTAAAACCATATTTAATTCAAGCCCTTAAAGATAACAATGATTGGATTAAAGACGAAGAGACAGCTCTTGAAGTTATAAAAGTTTTAGAGACATATCCGTTAGTTTCTGACATCAATATGATTGTAGAACAAAATAAAAAGTTCTATGAACTTTTGCGAGATGGAGTTTCTATTGACACCAGAGATGAAAATGGAGAAATGGTTTCGAGAACTGCAAAAATCTTTAATTATGATGAAGCTGGGAAAAACTATTTTGTAGCTGTCCGTGAATTTTGGATGACCAGTCGCATTGATAAAGAAAACATGCGTGCAGATTTAATTGGTTTTGTAAATGGCATTCCACTCTTATTTACAGAATTTAAGCGTGTTGATATAGATGTAAAAACTGCTTATCTGGATAACTATAAACGATCTATCGAACATTTTCCTTATCTATTTTATTACAATGCATTTTCTATTCTTTCTAACGGTGAAGAAGCAAAGATGGGTACAATTGGCGCTTTGTTTAAATTCTTTAGCGAATGGAAACGAAAAAGCGAGGATGATGATGTAGATGAGGCAGAGCCTCAAATGCATATTATGATAGAAGGCACTTGTAATAAAACTACCTTCATGGATTTATTTGAGAACTTTATAATATTTGATAAATCTACTGAAAACTATATAAAGATAATTGCACGTAACCATCAGTATCTAGGTGTAAACAGAGCTTTTGAATCCTATAAAGAACATAAACTGACAGATAAAAAAATCGGTGTATTCTGGCATACTCAAGGTTCTGGAAAGAGTTATTCTATTTTATTCTTGTCGCAGAAAATCCACCGAAAACTTAGCAATGGCAAACCGACTATTGTAATCATTACTGACCGTAACGAACTTAATAAACAGATTAGTGGAACATTTGAAGCTTCTGGTGCATTAGGAACCTTAAAAGCTGAAAACTATATGGCGAAGAGCGGAAACGATTTATATACAAAACTAAAAGATCAAAATCCAAGTTATATTTTTACTCTTATTCATAAGTTTAATAAGGCTGTTGGAGTTCCACCTATTCATAAAGATCATGATATTCTTTTGATTTCTGACGAGGCACACCGTACTAACAACGGAATCTTTGCAGAAAATATGTGTAAGATTTTGCCGGATGCAAGCCGTCTTGGTTTTACTGGTACTCCACTTTTTGAACGTGATAATATTACAGTCAAAACTTTTGGTGAATATGTTTCTGTTTATGATTTCCAGCGAGCGGTTGAAGATGGAAATACTGTACCACTTTATTACGAAAATCGCGGTGAAAAACTAAAGATTGAAAATCCTGTTATTGATGAAAAACTTCTAGAGATTATTCAGGAAGCAGAAGAAGATGAAGAAAACGAATATGACGAAAAGGATATAGAGAATCTTAAGAATCAGATTAAAAAGCAGCTCCATATTATTTGCAGCGAAGAAAGACTTAGAAAAATTGCAAAGGATTTTGTTGATCATTATTCAGACCTCTGGCAGACAGGCAAGGCAATGTTTGTTTCTGTTGATAAAGTGACTGCGGTTAGGATGTACAATTATGTACAGGAATATTGGGAAAAGAAAATCCTGGAAATTGAAAAGTATGCAAAGACTTTAGGTCAACAGGAATTACTTGAAGAGAATTATAAAATAGACTGGATGAAGAAAACTCAAATGCGTGTAATCATTAGCTCAAGCAAAGATGATGAAAAGCATTTTGCAAAATGGAATCTGAATGTAAAACCTCATAAAGACTTTATGGAAAAGAATCCAGACTATGATAAACAATTTAAGGATGAAGATAATCCATTCAGAGTTGCTTTTGTTTGTGCTATGTGGCTAACAGGTTTTGATGTACCAAGTCTTGGAACTTTATATCTCGATAAACCGTTAAAAGAGCATACTTTGATGCAGGCAATTGCTCGTGCAAACCGTATCAACGAAGGAAAAGAGAATGGACTTATTGTTGATTATATTGGTATTGTACCATACTTGGAAAAAGCTCTTGCAGACTACACAATCAACAAACAGAAAACAAAGAAAATAAAACCAACAATTAGCCGTGAAGAACTGATAAAAAAGGTTGAAGAAAACTGCAAGGCAATTGTAGACTTCTTAGCCGAAAATGGATTTAAGCTTTCTGAACTTACTGATACTAATGATAAGAATCTTAAGATTCGTAAGATTCGCGAAGCTGTAAATATTCTTGTTACCCCACCGGAAGATAAAAAGAAGAAATTCTCTTTATTATGTTCTCAATTTTTCAGATTGTATAAATACCTACTGCCATCTGAAATTTCTAATCAGCTTAGGAAAGACAAAGGGGGTATTGAAGTTATTTACAAGCGTATGAATAAAAAACATACACCTGCAGATCTTACAAACGTTTTGATTGAGATGCAGAAGGTTGTAAATGACTACATCAAACTGGATGAAGATTTTTCTACTCCAGCTGAGTCTGTAAAGATTGATATTAGTGAAATTAATTTTGAAGTGCTGCAGAAAGAGTTTGAGAAGGTAAAAGAAAAAGCAATTGTAATTCATGATATTACAGAGATTCTTAATACTTCGATTGAAGCTCTTTGCTGTGAAGTGCCTTCTTCAACGCAATTCTTTGAACATTATAAAGAAATGATTGAAAATTATAATAAAGCTCAGGATAAGGCTGAAATCCGAAAAGTATTTGAAGAGCTCCAGAAAACAGCTAAGACTTTAACTGAGGAACAAAACCGATATATAAAACTTGGCTTTAAGGACAGAAAAGAGCTTGCTGTTTATGAATTGCTTTTTAATGAAGATTTGTCTAAGAGCGATATTAAAAAGATAAAGGAACTTTCAGTAAAGCTCCTGGCTATTGTAAAAGAAAGACTTGCTGAAATGCATAATCCGTTTGAGAAGCCAGAAACTTCTTCTGCAATTGAGATTCTTATACGTAACACACTTTGGGAAGAAATTCCTGACAGTTGTTTTAAGGATATTGGATTTTATAGTAAGAGGATATTTGATTATATTCAGAGTCAGTTTAGTGCAGCGTAGGATTTAAAAAATGGAAGAAGAAATAGTTTTAGAAACAATTGAAAAAGTTGAAGAAAAAGGCTTGATAGAAAAATTGATTAATTTTCAAACATACATTGATTTATTTCAATCTTATAAAAGTATTATTATTCCTATTATTATATTTATTCTTTGCCTATTATATTGTTGTAGAAGTAAGAAAAGAATTGATAGATTAACAGAGATTGTAATAAACGAATTAAAAAAACAAAAGAAATATATACCTCATTTATTTTCAGAAATTGATTCTACAATGGAAATACTTCGATATTATATTTATGGTGAAAGCTGGAAAAGAAAGATAGTAAAAGAATTTAATTTATTTTATAAAAAAAATAAATTTCTTAAAAAAGTTTATCCAAATTACAAAGATATATTTCATTTAAGTTTTTTTAATTCATTGAAAGAAATAAATGAAATAATCGTAGAAAATATTAATCTATATAATTCTCATGAATTATTAAAAAATCCTAATCCTGATTATCCACAAGTGGAGGCTATGATTGCCAATCGTGAAAGAGGATGCGCAGAATATTTTGAAGTGCTCAGAAAGAAATTACGTTGCATTAATTCAAAAATAATACTCCTTAAAAATTCTGCTGGAAATGGTAAAACAAATATTTTGGCAAATATTACTGAAATTTTAATGAAATTAAATAGAAGAGTTATTTTTATCAACTCAAAAGATATTAGAATAGCAAATGAAAATTCTTTCTCTGATTATTTAAAAAAACGATTAAATTTATATAGTATATTAAATAAACATGATTTTTTTGTAAAAACATATTTACGTATTTTTAAAACATATATAGTTATTGATGCAATAAATGAAAATGATGACGAAGATTTTGCCAGACAATTATTTAACGAATTAGATTATTTAAATACATGTAATGTAAAAGTTCTTTTATCATCACGCTCTGAATTTTTTGAGAATAGATTTGGAAATTATTTTAATAAAGAGAATATATGTATAATCGATAAAAATTCTGAATATTTTTGGGTATCTAGTCATGTACAAAATAAAATTGTTGAAAAATATTCAAAAGTATTCAATGTTAAATTTGGTAATAATATTAAATATGAAAAACTTTTTTCATCTTCATTATTATTTCTTAGAATATTTTTCGAGGTTAATTCAAATAAAACTTGTACTGATATTTCTTTATATAAATATAAACTTTATAAAAATTATATAGAAAAACTAAAAGAAAAATATCCAAAAGGAATATCTCAAATTGATTTTTTAATTACAACTATTTCAAAGGAAATGGTTGAAAACAATAAATTTGATCAAATAGATGTAAATAATCTTATTGGAAAAGAGCTTGATCATGAATTTCTAATAAAATTGTGTGATGATAATATGCTTACATGCAGAAAATCAATTTTATATAAAGACACAATATCTGAAGAAAAAAAAGAAGTTATTTATTTTCCATTTGATGAATTAAGAGATTATTGTATAGCTAAATTTCTTTTTAAGGACTTTTCTGATAATCAGGATAAATTAATTGCTTCTAACAAAATTTATACTTTCATAGATTCACTTTCTAAGAATTATAAATCGCCATATGAAGGTGTTTTACACTATTTATATTTACAATTTAAGGATTCAAATTATCAAGAGTTGTGTAAAAACTTACTTGCAAATTATTTATTTTCAAAAAACACAAACGGAAATAAGGAAGAATTTTCAAATCTAGGCTTAAGTATAATTTTTGATTCTGATAAAACATTATTTGATTTTGAAGAAAAATATATTTATATAGTTATACAAGATGGAAATAAAATAGATTTTCATAATTTAGTAAAATTTCTTGCAAAACAAGAACTTAATGGTTCTAAACTGACGATAAAATTTTTGTTGAGTAAAATTTATAGCTTTATAGATATAAATGACATTGCTGAGTATTTAGAATTTTATAATATTTATTCTGGCTCATACTGGGAAAAAGATATCTTTTTAGATTTATTAAAAATATTATATACTTGCATTGAGAAAGATATTTTAGCTGATTCTTTTGAGTTTATCGTCTTCTTAACAGTTATCTTCAAAGAATATTCTAAAATTGAAAAAATAATTCAATGCATACCTGTTTATAAAACCATATTAGATAAGATTAAATGTTCAACAAGTTGTCAGAACATTAAGAATGAGATAGATATTATTTATAATGATTTACATCAAAAGACTATGACTAAAAATGAAATACTTACAGAATTAACAAGAGAGAGACAAAACTATGAATTTTATTAATACAGAAAAAGTTTTTCTTTTTAAACCAAAATGTTTATTTATCTATTTTTACCATTTAGTTTTTAAACAATTAATTTATAAGAATATTATTTTGAAAACTGTAAAAAATGAACTTAAACAATCCTTTTTCCCATTCCGATTTGCTTTATATGATTACTATAAATACCATTACGATGAATTTGATTCCTATGACGAATATTTGAAGAATCATTTTAATTTAACACAGAAGGAATTTTCAGAAATATATCATCCATTCTTATTAATTTCATATAAAGTTCCAGTTTTTAGAGTAACTTCTTTCATATATGAAAAAGAAATCTGTTGTTATTTAAATAATATATTTAATGGAGATTTTAGATATGAAGATTAGAAATGGATTTGTTACAAATAGTTCTTCTACAAATTTTATAATTATTTCAAATCAGGAATTATCGCGAGACTTTCTTTCCAAACAGTTAAACCCATTAAAGGATAAAAGATTTGAAAATGAAATAAATGAATTATGTGATGCTATTTTATATAACAAAGAATTAATTAACGATGCTGATATAGATTCATTACAAAATGAATATGGTGGAGAAATAAAGAAAATCTATAATAAAATGAAAAAGAAAAATTGTTTTATTTATACTGGTGAACTTACTACTGAAGAAACAAGTTTCGAAGCATACATGGCTTGTTCACCATTCGAATATAAAACAAAAGAGTTATATATTAATGGACTGTCTTCAACTTATTAAATTATGATTATATATAAAGATAAAAAATACCACTTTTTCGAATTTTTTAATGAAGCAAATGGATTTCTCTTTAGAAGTGATGTGGAAGGGACAAAATATAATCCTATACAAAGAAGTTTTCCTGAATTACTTGATATAGGTATAATGGGTAAATGCAAAGCAAGTGAAAGAGGCTTTTGCAAGAACTTTGGAGTTGATTGTTATCAAAAAGCTAAGGAATCTCAGAAAGTTAATATGACTTTTGATACTTATAAATCAATAATAGATCAATGTCCTGGAAAAGTATTTCAAGTAGCCCTTGGCGGTGCTGGGGATCCTAATCATCATGAAAATTTTTTGGATATATTAGAATATACAAGAAATAAAAATATTATTCCAAATTATACAACAAGCGGATATCTATTGAGTCAGAGAGAAATTGAAATAACCAAAGCATATTGTGGAGCAGTTGCAGTTTCTTTTTACTCAAAAATGAAAAATAATAACGAAACTACTGATATCACAATTAACGCAATAAACAATTTTATAAAAGCTAATATAAAAACTAATATTCATTTTGTGATAAACAAGGACACAATTAGTGAAGCAATCTTTCGCTTAAGGAATAATTTATTTCCAGATGGAATTAATGCAATTATTTTTCTCTTATATAAACCGGCAGGTTATGGTCAAACTGACAAATTAATAACATTTAATGACAGTAATTTAAAAGAACTGATAAGAATTGTTGAAACAACGAAGTATTCTTTTTCAGTGGGATTTGATACTTGTTTTACTCCTGCATTAATTAAGTATTCAACTTCAATTTCTAAAGAATCATTTGATTTTTGTGAGGCAGCAAGATTTTCAATGTACATTGACTCAGAATGTAATGCATATCCTTGTTCATTTGATGTTAGTGAAGGAAAATATAAGTTTTCACTAAAGAATAAAAAAATAATTGATGCATGGGAATCTCCCATATTTTACAGTTTTAGAAATAAGCAGGATTCTAACTGTTATAAGTGTAAATCTAAAGTGTTCTGTATGGGAGGATGTGCATTATTTGATTCAATTAATATTTGTAATAAATATTTATTGAATAATTTAGTAAATAGTTCTTAATTATGCTCCTCTTAGGACTTGAACCCAATCCTTTCCCTTCATATTTATACTTTAAAAAATATAAATATGAAGGGGAACGGGGCTGTCCAAAAAGAAACGGGCAGCCCTAATTATTTTAAATTTACAAGAGAATTCAAATCTGCTAAAATTTAA
>OLHA01001489.1_pt1 | contig 12545 bp, 13 predicted proteins | sample 1605961 | NCBI WGS metagenome assembly OLHA01 (sample SAMN03283288) | human gut metagenome | biome: human-associated habitat; material: feces | host: Homo sapiens | place: Peru | collected 2012
CATTATTGAATCATGATTTAAGAAATACAATGCGTGTTTATCAAGACTTAATCTCTAAGAAACATGATCCTTTAGAACTCATTGGTTTAATTGCGAATGCACTACGTAATCTCTATCAGGTCTCTATTATGAGCAAGAAGGGCTATCGTGATAATGATATTGCCTCAGCATTAGGTCTTAATCCTCGTGCTATCTATCCAATTCGTAAAAATGCAGCACATTTTGATATCACTGAACTCATGGAAAAACTCTATGCCTTATCAGAGCTGGATTATGCAATCAAGACAGGTACAGTAGATAAATTTAGAGGATTAGGTGCCTTTGAAAACATGCCTGAAAGTAGTCAATTATCTTTAGATTTATTTATATAGTTTATTAAAAGTGATTTAATTTTATTAAATTGCTTTTTTATTGATTAAAATTGAAAAAAACAGTTTTTAAACACCTTAATTATTTACAGAGTAAGGCTGTTTTACAAAAAAAACTTGCTTTTTCTCTTCATATCACGTATAATTAAGTAGTAAGTTTTTTCTTGGTGATTAGAAACTCCAACTTTTTACTAAGATTAAACGGTTATATAATGAAAGGAGAAAATTATGGCATTAAGTAAAGATGTTAAATCTAAAATTGTAAAAGAATTTGCAAGAGATGCTAAAGATACTGGTAGTGTTGAAGTTCAAGTTGCTATTTTAACTGAAGAAATTAAAGTATTAACTGAACACTTAAAAGAACACATCCACGATTTCCACTCTAAAAGAGGACTTTTACAAAAAGTAGGTAAAAGAAAAAGTTTACTTGCATATCTAAAGAAAACTGATATAACTAGATATCGTGAACTTATAGCAAAATTAGGATTAAGAAAGTAGGCACTTTATTTTAAGTGTCACTTTTTTTATATGAAAAGAAAGAGAGATAATAAATATGAAAAGAGTTTTTGAATACGAATTTCTTGGAAAAAAATTAATAATTGAAACCGGAGAACTTGCTAAACAAGCAAATGGTGCAGTACTAGTTAGATACGAAGACACTGTAATACTAAGTACAGCAGTAATGAGCAGTAATATTAGCACGGCAGACTTTTTCCCACTAACAATTTTATACCAAGAAAAACTATATTCGGTAGGTAAAATTCCAGGTGGATTCATAAAAAGAGAAGGTAGACCAAGTGACTCTGCAACACTAACAGCAAGAGTAATAGATAGACCAATAAGGCCTATGTTTGATGAAAACTTCAGAAACGAAGTACAAGTAGTAAACACAGTATTAAGTGTAGACAATGACTTCAGTCCAGAAATGACAGCACTTTTTGGTTCCAGCTTATCGCTTGGAATAAGCAGTATTCCATTTGATGGCCCAGTATCTGGAGTCAAAGTAGGTAAAATCGACGGTAAACTCGTAATAAATCCAACAGTAGAAGAAATGGAAAGAAGCACTATTGACCTTACAGTTGCCGGAACAATAAATGCAATAAATATGGTTGAAAGTGGAAGCAAAGAAGTATCTGAAGAAGAAATGCTAGAAGCATTAATGTTTGGACACGAACACATAAAAGAACTATGTATGATACAAAAAGACATCATAGAAGAAGTTGGTAAAGAAAAAATAGAAGTTGAACTTGCTAAACTAGATGAAAACATAGTAGAAGAAGTTGAAAATCTTATTAAATCTGATATGATTGAAGCAATTCAAATAAAAGACAAACTAGAAAAATATGCTAAAATTGATGAAGTAAAAGCAAAGGCATTAACTCTATATGAAGAAAATCATAGTGAAAATATAGACCTTGAAAATGAACTAAAACAAGTTAAGAAAATAGCTGATATGATAGAAGCAAACGAAGTAAGAAGACTAATCACTGATGAAAAAATAAGACCAGATGGAAGAGGTATGACTGAAATAAGACCACTTTCTACAGACAAAGACTTACTTCCTAGAACACACGGTAGTGCATTATTTACACGTGGTCAAACACAAGCTTTAGCAATAACAACACTAGGTGCACTTGGAGAACATCAAATTCTAGATGGTATAATGCCAGAAGAAGAAAAAAGATTTATGTTCCACTATAACTTCCCAGCATTCTCAGTAGGAGAAACAGGAAGATATGGAGCCCCTGGTAGAAGGGAAATTGGACATGGAGCATTAGGTGAAAGAGCTTTACTTCAAGTAATGCCTAGTGAAGAAGAATTCCCTTACACTGTACGTGTAGTATCAGAAGTGTTAGAAAGTAATGGTTCATCAAGTCAAGCAACAATTTGTGCTGGATGTATGAGTTTAATGGCTGCTGGTGTTCCTATTAAAGCCCCAGTTGCTGGTATAGCCATGGGATTAATTACTGATGGTGATGATTATACTATCCTTACTGATATTCAAGGTATGGAAGATCATTTAGGAGATATGGATTTTAAAGTAGCAGGTACAAGAGATGGTATTTGTGCTTTACAAATGGATATCAAAATTAAGGGTATTACTAAACAAATTTTAAAAGAAGCTTTAGCGCAAGCAAAAGTAGCTCGTATGGAAATTCTTGATGTTATAGAAGCTCAAATTAAAGAACCAAGAAAAGAAGTTAGTAAATATGCTCCTAAGACTTTAACATTTACAATTGATCCAAATAAGATTAAGGATGTTATTGGTAAAGGTGGAGATACAATTACCAAGATTATTCTTGAAGCTTCTAATGTAAGTGCGGTAACAGATATGAATGCCGTTAAAGTTGATTTAGAAGATGATGGTAGAGTTGTTATTTATCACTCTGATAAAGAAATAATTGAAAGAACCGCACAAATGATTAAAGATATTGTTCGTGAAGTTGAAGATGGTAAAGTTTACACTGGTAAAGTAGTAAAAGTAGAAGATTTTGGATGCTTTGTAGAATTATGGCCTGGATGTGAAGGTTTAGTACACGTTTCACAACTTGCTAATGAAAGAGTAGAAAAGCCTAGTGATGTTGTCAAAGTAGGAGACGAAATAATTGTTAAGTCATTAGGATATGATAAAAAAGGAAGATTAAACCTTTCTCGTAAAGAAGCTTTAAAATAGTAGTAAAACAAAAAGTAAAGAAATAAAACTTTACTTTTTTCATTTTTTGATATAAAATAATTCACATTTAAGGGGGCTATTATGGAAACGTTAACTAAAAAGATAAGAGAAGAAATATATAATGATTTGGTTAATAATCATTCTGCAAATTTAAATGATAAAAGCTCTAATATTAAATTATTAGTGCTTATGTTTGATTATTATAATGGTTTATGTGTTAGAAAAAGAAATAATCATATAATAGAAGAAGATATGATATTTTTAAATTCATTAAAATCTAATTCCATAGAAGAGGTACTAACAATTTTTAAAAGTAATGATTATTATATATTACAGGCTTTATCAGAAAATTATAACTTCGGTGAATATACTACAATACAAAAGCAAAATTATATGCACTTCATTCATTATAACCAAGAAAAAAATGTTTTAACTAATAATTTATTATATATAATAGATGTGCTAGGATATCAAGCAAATAGTAAATTAGAAGAAGTGGTTAAAAATTATTGTGAATTTGCTAGAAGAGGTTATCAAGATAGGGATAGGTTGATAAATGAAATTTTATTTAATTTAGAGATTATTAAAGAGGAGACTCCTGAAGATTATAAAACCATGATGTTAGAAATTATTCACGAATTTTATAAATTGGATAAATATCGTTTAGCACATAGTGAAGAAAAAGCTTTTAATAATCGTTTTTATCATCTTTTGATTAGAATTTTAAGTGATAATGCTATTATGGGCTTCTGTGAAATTAGTCCTAAATTTGTAAATACTGTTGCAGAATTGTATTTTTATAGCAAAAATATTATTCCTGAAGATTTTTATAAAAAAATAGTTGATGAAACAGAAAATAAATTATCCAAAAGATTAGTCAAAAAATTAAATAACACAAAAAAAGAGGATTAGTCCTCTTTTAATTTTTTATATACATTTTCTACGTTATCAATTGCTTTTTCATTTTTAATTAGTTTAATTGATACATTATCTTTATAATATGGTTTTAAATGCATGTGATAATGTTTTACTTCTTGAACACAACCATTATTTTGTAGTAATGACATACCATCACAATGAAGTTTTTCTTCCAGCAACTTTTTAATCTTTTTACTAGCACTGTTGATATATTTTAAAGTATCAATATCAATATCATCTAAATCTTGAAAGTGTTTTTTGGGAATTATTAATGTATGGCCATTAGAATCAGGGTTGATATCTAAAAAAGCAAAAACATAATCATCTTCATATATTTTGTAACTCGGTATTTCCCCGGCACTAATTTTACAAAATAAACAATCCATTTTATCATCTCCTATTCTGATTATAACAAAAAAAGAAAAAGAGATAAACTCTTTTTTGTGAATACTGCGAATATTCATTATATTATTAGATAAAATAAATAAAAATATACAAAATCGTAAAAAATTAATGTATAATAAATGATGGAGATGATTTTATGCATACATTGACTATTAAAAATTTAAGTGTGGAAGTTAATCATAAGCAAATATTAAAAAATTTAAATTTAGAAATAAAGAGTGGAGAAATCCATGCTATTATGGGACCTAATGGAACTGGTAAATCCACACTTACTAAAGTAATAATGGGTGATAAAAACTATAAGGTAACTGAAGGAGAAATTCTTTTTGATGATAAAAAATTAAATGATTTAACAACTGATGAAAGAGCTCGTTTAGGTATTTTTTTAGGTCTTCAAATGCCTTTGGAAATAGAAGGTGTTAGTAATGCTGATTTTATGAGAAGCGCTTTACATGCCAAAGAAGGAAATAGTTTTAAACTATTTGATTTTATCAAAGATATGGATAAATATGTTGATAAATTAAAAATGAATAAAGATATGATTCATCGTGGTGTTAATCAAGGCTTTTCAGGCGGTGAAAGAAAGAAAAATGAAATTCTTCAAATGTATTTGTTAAAACCTTCTATGGTTTTACTTGACGAAATAGACTCTGGACTTGATGTTGATAGTTTAAAAATAGTAGGAGAAAATGTAATGGATTATTATAATGAGTCAAAACCAGGAATTTTAGTAATTACCCATTATCAAAGATTACTTGATTATATCAAACCCACACATGTTCATATTATGAAAGAAGGTTCAATTATTAAAAGTGGTGGCAATGAACTTGTTAAATATATTGAAGAAAATGGTTATGAAAAAATAGAAAAAGAATCAATATCTAGTACTTGTATAATTAAGGAAATTGCTACTCATGAATAAAATAAATATAGTTAATAATGAACTGAAATTAGTAAGTGTTGATGAAAAGATTGAATACAATTTTAAAATTAATGATAAGTATGGTATTAATACTTTAGATTTAACAATTAAAGAAAACACTGATATAGAATTGGATATTGATATAAAAGAAGAATTAACTATGGAAATTAACATTCAACTTTTAAATGGCGTTTTTTCTAATATATATGAAGTTATGAATGGTAAAAAAGCTAAAATTAGAAGTAAATATAAACTAAATCAAGATAGTAAACTAATAATAAAAAAAATTAATAATGTTAATTCAATAAAAGAACAAAGTATATTTTCTTTAGATGGTATAAATGCTAGCGTAAGAAGGGTTTTAAAAACAATTAGTGAAGGTAATCAAAAATATGATGTGATTGTAAATCATAATAGTAGATTAACTAAAAGTGATATTATAAATCATGGCGTTAATATAGATAACGGTAGTTTATCATTTAATGTTTCTAGTATTGTTCCAGAAAAGATGGATAAGTGTTATGTTAACCAAAGTAATAGAATTATTAACTTAACAAACAATAAATGTGTTATTAGTCCTAACATGTATATTGATTGCTTTGATGTTATCGCTAACCATAGTGCTTTTATAGGAACCTTTAAAGATGATGAATTATTTTACTTACAAAGTAGAGGAATAAGCAAAATAGATGCAACAAAGTTATTAATTAGAGGATTTTTGACAAGTGAATTAAGTGAAGAACAAAAAGAAACATATAATAAGATAATTGATAAGTATTGGAGGTGAAATTATGAATAGGGAAGATTTTCCAATTCTTAAAAAAAATATAATTTATTTTGACAACGGTGCAACAACACTAAAGCCAAAAGTGTTATGTGATGGTCTAAATGATTATTATATGAATTATAGTGCTAATGCTCACAGAGGTGACTATGACATTAGTTTAAAAGTAGATAAAATGTATGAAGGAACTAGAGAAAAAATTAGAAAATTTATTAATGCTAAATATGCTCGTGAAATAATATTCACAAGTGGAGCTACTGATTCTTTAAATAAAATAATTTTTGGTTATTTTAGAAATTATTTACATGAAGGTGATGAAGTACTTTTAAATCATGCTGAACACGCATCAAATTTACTTCCTTGGTATGAACTTAAAGAAGAAAAAAACTTAGTTATTAAATACGTAGATTTAGACAGTAATTATACAGTAACTTTAGAAAATGTAAAAAAAGCTATTACTGAAAAAACAAAAGTAATTTCTATTGCCCAAATTACTAACGTTGTGGGAGATGTTAGAGATATAAAAGAAATAATTAAATATGCTCATTCTAAAGGAATATTAGTTGTAGTTGATGGAGCTCAAAGTGTACCTCATTTAAAAGTTGATGTTCAAGATTTAGATTGTGATTTTTTAGCTTTTTCTGCTCATAAAATGTGTGGTCCTACAGGTCTTGGCATCATGTATGGTAAAGAGGAATATTTAAATAATACTCATCCAATAATATTTGGAGGTGGTATGAATGCTTCTTTTGATGAAGATGGTGTTCGTGTTTATAAAGAAATTCCAGGTATTTTAGAAGCTGGTACTCCAAATATAGCTGATGTTATCGCATTTGGTAATGTTATTGATTATTTAGATAACATAGGAATAGAAAATATTGAAAAATATGAACAAGAATTAAAAGATTATGCGGTATCTAAATTAAAGAATATAAAAGATATTATTATTTATAATGAAAATACTAAAAGTGGTATTCTAACATTTAATATGAAAGATGTTTTTGCTCAAGACTTAGCCATTTATTTAAATAAATATAATATTTGTGTTAGAGCTGGTAATCATTGCGCTAAAATTTTAAAGAATGATTTAAAAATTAAAAATACATGCCGTGCTAGTTTCTATTTTTATAATACAAGAGAAGAGATAGACAAATTAGTAGAAGCTCTTAGCAACCCTAATATAAAAAATGAACTTATATACTAGTACTATAATTTACAAATCATAATAGATATGTTAATATGTATGTATGTGGGATATTTCTCATAAAATAAAAAGGATATATCTGATTTTCGCAGGTTAGGTACACTCCAAAAATGGGGTGCACACTAATGCTTCAATTGAAGTGCTAGTGTGCTTTTTCTATTTACACAGTAAAATAAATATTACAATAAATAGAAGGATTATTATGAAATATAAAGTTTTTTCTCTTGAATTCATAAAATCACCTCTTTTTTCTATAAAAAGGAGTGCATCTAACACTAATAAGATTTATCCGTAAGCATTATATCAAAACACATATTTTGATACAAACAGCAAATTTTAAAAAATAGATATTTAAGTATTAGTAATTCTTATAAAATTATATATTTGAAAAAAAATATATATGTTAAAATGTATGTATATGGAATATTTCTCATAAAATAAAAAGGATACATTTGATAGGTAAAGTCAGATGTAATCTCTTTCATGGATTGACATCTGAAATCAATGACTGTTGAAATCAACTGTTTTTATTATTTTAATAGTAAAAAAATTAATACAAATGAGTAATTTTTAAAATTGGTATTCCATTTAATTTAAAATAACAAATTTATAAAAAGGTGACAATTCATCTTTTTTTTGATATAATGTTTAAGTCTTAAAACGAAATGAAAGGAGAAATTATGAGTAAAATAAAAATATTTAGTTTAGGCGGATTAAATGAAATAGGTAAAAATATGTATATTGTAGAAGTTAATGATGATATTTTTGTTTTTGATGCAGGACTTAAATATGCTGATGATAATATGTTAGGTGTTGATTATATTATTCCTAATTATGATTATTTAAAAGAAAATAAAGATCGTATTAAAGGATTATTTATAACTCACGGACATGACCAACAATTAGGTGCGATATCAGACATATTACTTGATATTCCTGATTTAAAAATATATGGTACAACATTTACTTTAGAAATATTAAAAGAACAATTGAAAGAAGATAATATTAGTACGGATAATTTATTTGAGATAAAAGCTCATAAAAAAATTAACTTTGGAGAAAATAGTATTTTTCCAATTAGCTTGACTCATGCTGTACCAGATGCAGTAGGGTATGTCTTATATACTAAAGATGGCGCTATTTTTTATACGGGTAACTTTGTTTTTGATCCAAGTATGCAAGGTGCTTATAAAACTGATGTTGGAAAACTTGCCTATGTTGGAAAACAAGGTGTACTTTGTTTATTAAGTGAATCAATGTATGCTGATAAAAAAGGATTTACATCTCCAAATCATCGTACTTCAAGTATAATTCGTGAAACTTTATTTAAAAATAATAATTCAAGAATTTTATTTAATACATTTCAAGCTCAATTGTACCGTATTCAAGAATTATTTACAGAAGTTATGAAAACTAATCGTAAAGTTATCATTATGGGTAAAAGATTAGAAGCTTTAATCATAAAAGCTATTGATAACGGATATATCAATTTTGATAAGTCACGAATAGCAAGCTTAAAAGAAATAAATGATAAAAATGTAGTTATAATTATTTCCGATGAAAGAGAAAAACCATATTCTAATATCAAACGTATTATTAGAGGTTATGATAAATTTATCAAAATAAGCGAAGAAGATACTATTATTTTTGCTTCTCCGGTTTATGATGGAATGGAAAAAAGTTCAACTAAAGTATTAGATGATTTAGCGTCTTTAGGAGTTAACATTGTAACTATTCCAACCAAGAAATTTTTATCACTTCATGCATCTAGTGAAGATTTGATGTTAATGTTAGATTTAATGAAACCAAAATATTACTTTCCAGTAATTGGTGAGTATCGCCACCAAGTTGCAAATAAAGAAGTTGCTGAACAAATAGGTATGAAAAAAGAAGATATTATTCTAAACTTGAATGGTGAAGTAGCAACTTTTATAGATGGTAAATTAGTAGAAACTGGCGAAAAAGTAAAAGTTGATGATATCTTAATAGATGGTAAAACACCAGGAGATATTGGTGAATTGGTATTAAAAGATCGTGAACTTTTAAGTGATAATGGTATTGTTATTGTAACTGCTACATTAGATAAAATGACTAAACAAATTTTGGCAGGTCCAGAGATTTTAACTCGTGGTTTTATTTATGTTAAAGAAAATATTGACTTAATAAAAGAAGCGCAGAATATATCTCGTGATATTATCGAAAATAATATTAAGCCACATTATGTTGATTTTAATAAAATTAAAATGGAAGTTAGAGATAAGGTAGGAAAATACTTCTATGATGAAACAGAATGTAAACCTATGATTTTAATTGTTATACAAGAAGTGTAATCTTCTTGTATTTTTTTTTATTTAAAGATATAATAAATATAGGTGATAGAATGAAACGAGGTTTTACTTTAATTGAATTGATGGGAGTTATTGTTGTATTAGGTGTGCTTGCTGCTATTTCTACTATTGCGGTAGATAAAATTATAAAAGAAAATAAACAATCTGTTTATGAAGCACAAATTGCTTCGATAGAAGATGGTGCTCGTGCTTGGGCTGCTAAACATATTAAGGAAGTTCCTGATGAAAATGGAGCAGCTATTTCTGTGCCATTACTATTTTTAAGAAATGAAGGAATAATAAGCGAGGATTTTGAAAATCCTAAAACAAACAAACCTTTTAATAATGACCTTTATATTAATATCAGCTATGAAGGTGGTATATATAAATACGAGGTTGATGAAACAAGCGGTCTTGGAACGGTAGCAAATCCTACATTATTGAATAAAAAATATAGCAATTAAGGTATCTTAAATACCTTTTTTTGTGGTAAAATTAAAAAGGAGGGATAATATGATTTATACATCAACAGATAATAAAAAAATTAAAGAATTAAAAAAATTAAATATTAAAAAATATCGTGATCAAAGTAATTCTTTTTTAGTAGAAGGGGAACATCTTGTTTTAGAAGCTTATAAAAAAGGTCTATTAGAAGAACTATTTCTAGAAGAAAATACTAAACTAGATTTAGATGTAAAAACATCATATTTATCTCGTAACGTAATTAAGTTTATAAGTGAACTAGATAATCCTAGTAATATAATAGGATTGTGTAAAAAAGTAGAAGAAAAAGAAATAGGAAATAAGGTATTAGTTTTAGATGATATTCAAGATCCTGGTAACTTTGGAACCATTATTAGAAGTGCGGTTGCATTTAATATTGACACTATTGTTGTAAGTAATAATACTGTAGATCTTTATAATTCCAAAGTTATTAGGGCTAGTCAAGGAATGCTTTTTAATATAAATATTATTAGAAGAGATTTAAATGTTTTTGTACCAGAATTAAAAAAAGAAGGATATCAAATATATGCGACAAAGGTAAATGGTGGTAAAAGCTTAAAAACTATTGAAAAGATGGAAAAATTTGCTATAATAATGGGTAACGAAGGCGCAGGAGTTAGTGACAACTTAATGTCTTTAGCAAATGAATATTTATATATAGATATGAATAGTAATTGTGAAAGCTTAAATGTTGCAGTTGCAACAAGTATTATTTTATATGAATTAGATAAGTAGGTGGAGTATGAAAGAAGTATATATTGGTGATATAGTAAATACTCATGGTATTAAAGGAGAATTAAGAATAATATCTGATTTTAAATATAAAGATGCTATTTTTAAACCTAATTTTATACTTTATGTTGGAAAAAATAGAGAGCCACTTACTATAGTTTCTTATCGTAAACATAAAAATTATGATATGGTACTATTTTCAGGTATTAATGATATAAATGATGCATTACCATATAAAGGTGAAAGTGTTTATATAAATAGAGATGATTTAAATATAGATGGTTATATTAATGAAGATCTTATTGGACTAGATGTTTATAGTAATGATAAATATATTGGAAAACTTACAAATATAATTAATAATGGTGCACATGAAATATTGGTTATAGATAAAAGTGGAGTTAATAATTTAGTTCCTTTTGTAGATGAATTTATAAATAAAATCGATATTAATAATAAAAAAATATATATTAATGAAATAGAGGGATTAATAAATGAAGATTGATATTTTAACACTATTTCCAAATATGTTTACAGGATTCTTAACTGAATCAATTATTAAAAGAGCAATAGAAAATAACAAAGTAGAAATAAACATCTATGATATTAGAGATTATTCAAAAGACCCACACAAAAAAGTAGATGATTATGGGTTTGGTGGCGGAGATGGAATGGTACTTATGCCTCAACCTATATTTGATGCTGTAAGAAGCTTAAAGAGGGATGATTCACATGTTATACTATTAACACCACAAGGAACTCCATATCATCAAAGTAAGGCACACGAGTTATTAAATTATAAACATATAATTATGGTTTGTGGACATTATGAAGGCTTTGATGAAAGAATTAGAACTCTTGCTGATGAAGAGATAAGCATAGGGGATTTTGTTCTTACCGGTGGAGAATTACCTAGTATGGTTATAAGTGATAGTATAATTAGATTATTAGATGGTGTTATAAAAGAAGGATCACACCAAAATGATTCTTTTGAAAATGGCTTGCTTGATTATCCCGTTTATACTCATCCTGCTGATTATGAAGGAATGAAAGTTCCAGAAGTATTATTATCTGGGCACCATGAAAATATTAGAAAATGGCGTTATGAAGAACAAATAAAAAGAACCAAAGAGAGAAGACCTGAATTATTAGAAAAGAGTTGATATTATGGTACAAGGTAGAAATTATAAACTACATAAAAGTGAAGATACCAAAAATTTATTAAATTTTGAATCTAAGAAAATAGATGGTTTTGAATTTACTCCCAAAAATACTAATGAATATATGGATATGGAAGTAAATAAAATGGTTGTTATAAATCCAAGTTTTATTGAAAAAGTATTAAAGAAAAAAATAAAAAGAAAACTTGATTTATATTTACAGTTTATTGTTAGTGTCATTGATGATGAAGATACTGATCCATCTAACTTAAGATATGTTTTAGATGATTTGGAAAGATATCGTCGTACTATAATTAATAAATATCAACGTTATTTAGATGAAAAATATATAAATCTTCTTCTTAAAAAAATAGAACTTTTAAATAATGAAATAAAAACTAAACTACTTTATATGAAAGAACCTATTGAAAAAGAAGATGAAAAAGAAACTAGAAGAAGTCGTTAAGACTTTTTTCTTTTTCTTTATAAAAATATTGCATTATAAAAAGTAATTATGTATAATTAGTATAGTAAAGGAAAGTGGTAG
>OLHA01001494.1_pt1 | contig 12522 bp, 13 predicted proteins | sample 1605961 | NCBI WGS metagenome assembly OLHA01 (sample SAMN03283288) | human gut metagenome | biome: human-associated habitat; material: feces | host: Homo sapiens | place: Peru | collected 2012
AATAAAGATTTACAATATTGGATACAAAAGAAATATAATTTGCCTTTACCTTATATTTATATGCTTCAAAAGATTTTTCTGCACTTTTCGTTTTATAGCTATTTTTTCCCCACACATCAAATTCATAATTTGCAATCAAAGGAAGCATCAAAGCCTTTTCTTTTGGAAGAGGAACAGGAATATTATCAGATGCAAAATATTCCAACCCAATACCAACTTCTGGTAATCGTTCACCATTTGAATAATCAACAAACTTTTTAAATTCATTTAATTTCAAATCAAGAATCTTTAAATCAGAATTATACTCCAATCCCTCAGCAATATAAGTCATAAGATAAATATCATTAAAAGCATTCCACCAACCAAAATTTACATCTTGCAAAATTTTGGCAAGTTTGTTTTCTTTTAAAATAATAACATTAGATTTATCAGAGTTATTTGAGTTAGAACAAGCTATCAAAGTTAAGGATAGAAATAAAGAGAGAACCAATTTTTTCATTTTTATCTCCAAAAATAAAATTGGTGCGATCGAGAAGACTTGAACTTCCATGGGATACCCCACAGCGACCTCAACACTGCGCGTCTACCAATTTCGCCACGATCGCAATATAAAAAACATTATATACAGAAAAAATTAAATTTCAACTTATTTTTCTAAATTTATTTGTTGTAATAATTTAAGGCAAGGAGACCAAAAATTATTTTGCAATGCCTGTAAATCATTTTGTGATAAAAGCTCTGTGCGTTCAATGTCATTCGCAATTTTCATCAACTGGTCAAGACGTAAAAAACTTTTATCTTTTTTAAATGATGCAGGAAGATAATTATAAAAATCCAATAAACTAAATGATTTTTTACTCTTTGCATAATAACTAACTTTATCAATATGATAATCAAGTAAAATAATTAAATCATTAAGTTTGCCATTTTCAATTATATTCATAAAAGCCTCCTGCTATGCATTAACTTAAAAACAAATATAAAACAAAAAATCAAAGTTTGTCAATAAAAAATAAAAGAACAAAAAACTTTTTTCACAAAATTTGAAAAAATACTTTACAAAAAACAATAAATAACTATAATATCAATATCAAAGATATGGCCTCGTAGCTCAGCTGGATAGAGCAACAGCCTTCTAAGCTGTGGGTCAAGGGTTCGAATCCCTTCCGGATCACAAAAAGACTCTCCATGATGCGGAGAGTCTTTTTGCTTTCATTAGTACGGCAATATGGTGTCTGCCCCACTTTATTTTATTATTTTTGCAGAGAATATGATTTGTAATCAGAAATAAATTTGAGACAATGAAAATATTGCTACTTGGAAACGGCGGACGTGAGCATGCGCTTGCGTGGAAAATTGCACAAAGTCCTAAAACCGACAAACTTTTTATCGCTCCCGGCAATGCCGGTACACGCGATTCGGGAGAGAATGTGCGCCTTGACATTAATAATTTCGAGGAGGTGGGAGATTTCGTTAAGTCTAACGGGATTGACATGGTTGTTGTGGGTCCTGAAGCTCCGCTTGTCAAAGGTATTGTGGATTATTTCCGTTCTGCCGATGAGGATTTGAATAAAGTTCCTGTTATTGGTCCTTCTAAAGCCGGCGCAATGCTGGAAGGAAGCAAGGATTTTGCCAAACATTTCATGCGCCGTCATGGCATTCCAACGGCGGAATACCGTACTTTTGACGGTACAACCGTTGAAGAAGGATTGAAGTTGCTCGAAACTTTGCAGCCTCCTTATGTGCTGAAGGCCGACGGGCTTGCAGGAGGTAAGGGAGTGCTTATACTCGATAATCTCGAGGATGCCAAGCGTGAGTTCAAGGATATGCTCGGCGGCATGTTCGGCGATGCTTCGGCAAGAGTGGTTGTGGAGGAATTCCTGAGCGGTATAGAATGCTCGGTGTTTGTTCTCACAGACGGCAAAAACTATAAAATTCTTCCCGAAGCAAAGGATTATAAACGCATAGGTGAACATGATACGGGACTAAATACAGGCGGTATGGGCTCTGTGTCTCCTGTTCCGTTTGCCACCAAGGAATGGATGAAAAAGGTTGAGGACAGAATTATCAAACCAACGGTTGAAGGACTTGCCGAAGACCAGATAGACTATAAGGGATTCATTTTCTTCGGACTCATAAACGTTAAGGGCGAACCGATGGTCATTGAATATAACTGCAGAATGGGTGATCCGGAAACCGAAACCGTTATGCTGCGTCTAAAGAGCGACATCGTGGATTTGTTTGAGGGTGTGGCAAACGGCGACCTTGACAAGCGCACCATAGAGTTTGACAACCGTTCGGCGGTATGCGTCATGCTCGTATCGGGAGGCTATCCGCAGGAGTACAAGAAGGGTTTCCCCATTTCCGGACTTGAGAATAAGGGCGACAGCATACTTTTCCATTCGGGCACATCGCTTAATGGTGATCAAACCGTTACTTCCGGCGGAAGAGTTATAGCAGTTTCTTCATACGGCAAAGACAAAGCCGAGGCTCTTGCCCGTTCCATGGAAGTTGCCGCCAAAATCAATTACGACGGCAAGTATTTCCGTACCGACATAGGGCAGGATCTTTAATAACGTTTCCTATGGAATACAGAGGACCGCGATATACGATTGTTACCGGCAAGGCTACATTGCCGGTAACAATAATGTTTGCGGTTCCTGCATGGCTTGCGGGCAGCGAGAAAGCCCCCGATAAAATTTTATGGTGGGGCGGATTGGCGGCAACAATAGTTATTGCGGGGTTTTTGCTTGAGTTTAGCAACCGCAATTCTCTTCTGCGCATACGTTCATACATGATTCCGTCGGTATTTCTTGTAATGGCGGCATCAATGACCTTTGCACAAACGCTTACATGGAACTGGCTGCCTCCCGCGTGCTTTCTGCTTGCATATTATTCCGCTTTTCTTTCTTATCAGAACTATCGTTCGCAGGGATATTCCTTTCATACTTTTGCTTTCTTGGGCATAGGGGCGTTGGTTTTTCCTCAAATGCTATATTTTGCACCGCTGTTCCTGTTTTTCATGCTTGTTCAGTTGCGGTCCATGTCCGCCAAATCTTTTGTTGCATCGCTTCTGGGACTGTCCATTCCCATTGTGCTGCGCGAGACATACTTTCTGCTGAACGGCACGACAACAAAGATTGACGGCTTCTGGCTTGCGCTTCAAACATTTGCCCCTACCGATTACACCATACTTGACGAGCACAGAATGGTGTCGGCAGCATTTGTCATTATAATCTCTGCCGTGGCTATGATTCACTTTATGCGTACCAAGTTTAACGACAAGATACGCACGAGAATGTTCTTATACGTGATTATGCTCAACGAAATCGCGCTCATGTCTTTCATAGCTCTTCAACCGCAGCATTTTGACGTGCTGTTTCGCCTTCTGGTGGTGAACAGCAGCATACTCATTGCCCATCATCTCACATTTGCGCGCAACATAGTGGCTGACATATATTTCTATGTGTTGTTTGCGCTTTTCTGTTTCCTCGCTTTTTATAATTTCACGGGTTATAGTTTCGGAATATGGCCGCTTTGACAGATTTTCTTGTGCAGTTCGGCGGTTTCGGAATGTTTCTTTCGGCTCTCCTCGCAGGAAGTATTATTCCTTTTAGCTCCGAACTCGTGATGACAGCCCTTAAGCTTGCCGGTGTATCAAACCTCAGTCTGCTTTTGTGGGGCACTGCCGGCAATGTGTTGGGCAGCAGTATGAACTACGGGCTTGGAAGACTCGGGAAATTGGAATGGCTCGAGAAACACGCCCATATAAGCAAAGAAAAAATGGACAAGGCGGAAGTTTTCGTAAGAAAGTACGGTCCGTGGATGGCTCTCGTGTCGTGGGTTCCCATTCTCGGTTCCGCCATAACCGTTGCCCTCGGTCTGCTCCGCTGCAACTTTTTAATGACACTCGTTTTCATGACAATAGGCAAGGCTGCACGCTATGCGCTGATACTTTATGCCGTTGTTCAGATACAATAAAGCCGTTTCTCCAAGGTCTAAGCATTTTTTAACTTGCACATACGTGCGAGAGTGGGCATATTGGCTTCAATCCCTTTTTAGAAGCGCATCCAAGAGAGTAAACATAGTTTAAATCCCAAGCATTTTGCACTCTCCCAAGTGCTATGTAGTTATCGTTGAATGCAGTAAATTTGGCTGTTTGAACAAAAATGAATAACTTTGCATCAGCATGAAGAAATTAGAAAATCATACAATAGTAAAATTGATAATGCTTCCGGTGATGCTCATGGCATTTCTCGTAAATGTCAATGCACAAGAAACAGGCAAAGCCACTTATTATTCTCACCGTTTGCATGGCGTGAAAATGAGCGATGGCTCGAAATATCACCGCGACAGTATGACGTGCGCCCACAAAACATATCCCCTGGGTACGACATTGAAGGTGCGCAACCTCGTAAATGATAAAGAGGTGTATGTAAAGGTTACCGATCGCGGACCGTTCGGACATAGCAGAATCATTGACCTTTCATACGCCGCAGCCAAGGAACTTGATATTGTGCGCAGCGGTGTTGCCAAAGTGCAGGTAGAGAAAGTTGAACCGTGGATGCCGTTCCGCGACAAAAAATCCTCGACTGTTCCCTTGCTTAAGCTTACAGATCCTAACACCGGCGAATATGTAACGCTTGCCGAGGCAAGGGAATCGATTTCCAAGGAACTTGAAAGCAAGACAAAGAAGATTGCCGTGGCAAAACTCCCGAAAGTCAAAAAAGCAGAACCTCGTTACCGCATAATGCGCGACGTCTTGTCGGCAAAAAGCAAGTAACAATACGAAAAAAACAAACAAAAAGCGCAACGGAAACGTTGCGCTTTTTTGCTTCCGAGGGAAGCTGTGTTTCAATAGTTTAGAAAGGTGAAAAATATAAGGCACATATTTTGAAATAAGTGCCTTGTATTTTAAAATACATGGCTTGTATTTTTTACAACATGCCTTATGTTTTTTTCGACATGCCGAAACGGTTGAAAAATTATCGGGACACAGGACGGGAAAATGAGTACATCCTGCAAGATACGAAACAAAAAAAGGGGCATTCCCTTACGGGAAGCCCCCAAGCGTTTATTCTAAAAATGTTTGCTGCAAATTATTTGTCGAGTGTGCAGATGCTCACGCGGTTCCAATCGGGTTCCTTGAACATGTTTCCTACACCCTGACCTTCTGCCTGTATGCGGCTTGCCTTGATGCCATACTTCTTAACGAGAACAGTCTTTACAGCTTCTGCGCGGCTCTTGGAAAGTTTTGCATTAATCTCTGCGCTGCCTTCGGGTGAAGCATAACCTTTGATAACAACCTTGGAATCTTTGTGATTCTTCATGTAAGTTGCAACACGTTCCACGTTAGGCATCTGAGAACGTTCTATCACGCTCTTGCCCTGTGCGAAAGTGATGTAACTTTCAAGGTCGCGGTTGATTACATTGTTTACAACTGTCTGCGGTTTACGGTTCTTGCATTCGTTGAGTTCGTTCTGAAGTTTTGCATTCTCGTTCTTGAGGTTGTTAACTTCGTTGTTCAAACCGTCAACTTGTCCGCGAAGAGAATTGATCTTTGAATTGAGACCGTCAACTTCTGCCTGATCGTATTCTTTAACCAATGCAAAATTGTGAGTACCGTTGCTTGTGGCGAACTTATAGGTTACGCCTGCGGTAAGCTCAACTGCAGAACGATTTACATTGTAGTTCATGGGGTGAGCATACTTGTTGGCATCGAGAATCCAGGTAATGGCGGGCTTGATGTTGAATTGCCATGCTTTTGCAGAGCCGAGGTTGAAATTGAAATTCAAACCTGTTTTTGAGCTGAAGCCGTCTATGCCGTTGTCTTTGCCGCCGTTCATATAGAAATGAGTGTAACCTGCGCCGAAGTAAGCCTCAACTTCAAACAAACGCGGCTCGCCTTTGTAACCACCAAAGAGATTTGAGAGATTGAATTTGTTGAGAAGCATAACTTGTGCGGCATCAAAAGCCGTTTTGCTCTTGCCGAATTCGGAAGCAGGCATCATGGAACCGATTTTATCGTAGTTGAAGCCCGTTTGTCCTTGAACAGCAAGCGCGTAAACCGGAGTGAACCACTTAGAAGCCTCAAGGGTGATTGTAGGACGCATGCTGCCAAAGAAAGCATGGTTGGTGGTCGGAGTAATTACACCGCCCGAAATACCAAGTGTCCAGTTGTCGGCAAACTTGTTACCTTTTACCGACTGTGCATTTGCGCAAATAATTCCTGCGCCAAGTGCGAGAATAGTAAATAACTTTTTCATTGTCATTTAATTTATAACATCGTAATTTTCGTGGCACAAAAGTATAATTTTTTCTATATCTGCAATCCGAACAAGAGATTATTTCCAATCTCCGACCGTTATATTTTGTACAATTAGCACTATTCGCTTTCAATTTGCAAGTTTTAGTTTACAGGAGCAGCGTTTTCGCGTCCGTTTTCCGGGTTTCATTGCAGACAGCGCGGCTTGCGGGGAAAAGTTTACCGGATGCGGTTGTTAATTTGCAGGACGCGACAATAAATAAGCGGGGAAAGCCGCGTTTTTGCTGCGGTTTCGTTAACTTTGCGTTATATTTACCAATCACAAAAAGAAACATAATCATGGAAGATAACCGGAACAATCAAGACAAACTTGAAATCAACGTGCCCGCAGAGCTTTTGGAGGGCGTATATTCAAACCTTGCCGTTATTACACACTCGAGTGCGGAATTTATACTCGACTTTATCCGCGTTATGCCGGGAACATCGAAAGCTCCTGTCAAATCTCGTGTTGTCATGGCACCGGAACATGCAAAACGTTTGCTTTATGCTCTTCAGAACAACGTACAAAAATACGAACAAGTCTTCGGAGAAATCCGCTTCCCCGGCACTCCCGCACAAATGAGTAACCATTTGAACGGCGAAGCATAAGGAAAGAAACAAAAAGGCGGGTATCCAAAGTTTCGGATACCCGCCTTTTTTATTTTATGTCGGTTTGTTTTATTTTACATCGGCTTGACGAACGCAATATTACTTTAATAGTTTTTTCAACAAGGGATATAGTTCGTCCGCCATCTTCTGATGTTGTTTGTAACTCGGGTGCCAGCACGCGCCATAACCCAAATCGCCTTTCTGTGGTGAGAAATCGAGGCGGTAAATCTTGTTGTCGCCCACTTTCTTAAAATCATCTGCAATACGGTCAAGCGTTTTTTTCTGAAGTTCATTGGTTTCGCCCTGAAGCATACTGCCGGTGAGCAAAACTATGGGCACATCGCGATAATGACTGCGGACCATGGACAGAAAATCGCGGTAAGCTTTTTCGTAAAGTTCCACTTTGTAGCCCGGACCCGAGAAATCGTTTGTACCGAGATTTATGCAAACAACCTCGGGAATGAAACGCGAGAAATCCCACCTCTCGGAATGGTCATTATATATTGTATAAGGAAATTCCGCAGCCATTACGTCCGCAGAACCTTCGATTGGTCCGCCCGCATTTCTGTAAACGCCTATACCGCTACGGGCTATGGCGGTATGAAGTGCATCGAGTTTGTCGCTTACTATGCTGGCGTAGGTGAGATAATGATTCTCGCTTTCAAACTCAAAGGGATCGTCTTTTCTGAGACTTTCGTTGCCGAAACCGCAAGTTATGGAGTTGCCTATAAACTCTATACGGTGTTTGGGCAGAGCCGGTTTGAAGAGTTTGCATCCTTCATCGAGGATAAAGCCTCGAAAATCGCCTTTGCGATCCAGTCCTTCTATCACATACATTGCTCTGACGGTGTGTTTTCCCGGCGAAAGTGCCGTGGCAAGATTGACAATGGAATCCTTGGGAGCGTTGAAGCCCACTTTGAATGCCTTTTTGCCGTCAATGCTTACCATGAAATAGCCCGTCATGGGCTTGCAAACCATTTTCAGTGATGTTCCGGTAAATCCTGCACGGATTTCGGTGCCGGGATAATTGAACATGGGAGCATCGGGATTACGAAAGCTTACGCGACCAACATATACAATGGATTTGTCGGTGGGTTTTATCCACTCGCCATCGGGTGGAAGCGTTACGCTTGCCGTTGTTGTGGCGGCAAAGAGCAATGCAGCCGCTGCAATAATGTTTCTGAGTTTCATTTATTCCTGTTTTAATTATTGTCTGTATAGTACAAAGTTATGCAAAAATCAATTTGCAGGCGGCATAAAATGGGTAATTTTGCACCGCATTTCGTAAAGGATTTGAAATTTTGAACAGAAAAACGTTTATATCATTCGGAACGAAAACGCGCAGGTGCTGCACGGATGCCTTTCCCAAGTCATGCAAAATGACCTTGTGGCTTCTCAAGATGATGATTCCCATATCGCTTGCGGTTACATTGCTTCAGCACTACGGGGCTATAGCTTTTGCGGCACGATACATTGACCCTCTGTTCCGGCTCATGGGACTTCCCGGCGAGAGCGCGGTGGTTTTCATCACCGGGGCGGCTCTCACCACATACGCCGCCGTGGCAGTGTTGCTGTCGCTTACCCTCACTTTGCGCCAGGCCACCATTATTTCGCTAATGGTTCTGTTGTGCCACGCGCTTCCCATGGAATGTACCGTAACGCGGCGCACTGGTTCGTCGTTTGCAGGCATGGTGGTTCTCAGAATCCTCATGGCTTTCGCGGCAGCCTTCTATTTGAACCTCATATTGCCCGAAATGCCACAGACTTTCGGGTTTGCAACCGCACCGCATGCCGAAACCACTCTTGTGGAAGTGGCAGAAAACTGGACGGTGTCGAATCTGAAACTTTCCATAATGATTTTCCTCATAATCTACGCCATTATGATTATGCAGAACATGCTTCAGGCGTTCAACATGCTCGATGCCATTTCAAAATTCCTGCGACCTCTCATGCGCTTTTTCGGTTTGCCCGAAGACGCTGCCTACTTCTGGCTCGTGGGCAATACGTTGGGAATTTCATACGGTGGTGCCGTAATGTTCGACTGCATAGAAAACGGAACTATCCCGAGGGAAAAGGCGGCGGCAGTGAACCGACATTTGGCAATGAACCACTCCATTATCGAAGACACATGCGTGTTCGGAGCTATAGGAATAAGCGTGTTCTGGATTATATCCACCCGGATGCTCTTTGCACTTATCGTGGTATGGGGAAGAAAGCTGATGATGAAAATTTTCAGGAAAACGCGGAAAACCACAGCTAATTAAAGCACCCCGCAACCCGCAAAAAAGCTTCACAAAAAGCGTCAAAAAACGCTTCAAAATAAGTTTCTGTAAATCACAAACTTAGAAAAGCGAAAAATACAAGGCACTTATTTTAAAATACAAGGCACTTATTTCAAAATATATGGCTTGTATTTTTTGCGATAAGCCATGTGTGTTTTTGCACGTTCTGAAACGGCTTCCGAAACAAGCGTCAAAATCATGAAAAAACGGCACACGAAACTTTGTTTTTGCGCTTGCGAAATGCAAACCGCACAATACCATTGCAACCGCGCCGCACCGTCGCCCGCCTTTTTAGCTCCGCTTTTTTCCACGCCTTAGAAATTTATAGTAAATTTGCATTCAAACATGTAAACTGAAACCATCATGGCAAGGAAGACAGGCAAAGACCTGGTTACAATAGAGACCCTTCCGAAAAAGGAAATAGAGCATTTGCTCGAAATGACGGCAGAGTTTGAAGCTCATCCCAACAGAAACATCCTCAACGGCAAGGTAGTCGCCACTTTGTTCTTTGAACCGTCAACGCGCACCCGTTTGAGTTTTGAAACGGCGGCTGTGCGACTCGGTGCAAAGGTTGTGGGATTCAACGACCCCAAGGTTACATCCACCTCGAAAGGCGAAACGCTCAACGACACAATACAAATAGTTTCAAACTATGCCGATGTCATTGTGATGCGCCACTTTCTCGAAGGAGCAGCCACTTATGCCGCCGAAGTTTCGCGGCGTCCCATTCTGAACGCGGGAGACGGCGCAAACCAGCACCCTTCACAAACCATGCTCGACCTTTATTCCATTAAAAAGACACAGGGCAAACTCGACGGTTTGAAGATTTATCTCGTGGGAGATCTCAAATACGGACGCACAGTTCACTCTCTGCTCATGGCTATGAGGCATTTCAATTCCACATTCCACTTCATTGCTCCGAAAGTTCTCGAGATGCCCGAGGAGTACAAGGTGTTCTGCAAAGAAAACAACATAGAATATACCGAAACATCGGAGTTCAACGAAGACGTGATAGCCGATGCCGACATATTATATATGACACGTGTGCAACGCGAACGCTTCACCGATCTCATGGAATACGAGCGCGTGAAAAACGTGTACATCCTGCGCCGCGAAATGTTGCGCAAGTGTAAAAAAACAATGAAAATACTCCACCCGCTGCCGCGAGTGAACGAAATTTCGCCCGATGTAGACGACGATCCTCACGCATATTATTTTCAACAGGCGCAAAACGGTCTGTACACTCGCGAAGCTCTTATCTGCAATGCGCTCGGACTTTCACTCGACGACATTCGTAATGACAAGACAATCCTAATGTGAACAAAAAACTACGCAACATCATGGGAAAGACAAACAACAAGCAGGAAATAATGGTACCCGCATTGAGAAACGGAACCGTGATAGACCACATACCTTCGGACAAACTGTTTCAGGTAATGTCTCTCCTGCACCTCGACACCCTGAAAAGCGAAATGATATTCGGCTATAACGTGGGCAGTCTCAAGATGAAAGGCGGCAAAAGCATCATAAAAGTCAGCGACCGCTATTTCTCCGATCAGGAACTCAACCAACTTTCGGTAATAGCCCCGAATGTTACGCTGAACGTCATAAAAGAATACGAAGTTTGCGAAAAACGTCAGGTGGTAATGCCCGACGAATTGCACGGCATAGTAAAATGCGCGAATCCAAAGTGTATTACCAATCACGAACCCATGACCACGAGGTTTAAGGTGGTGGACAAGGAACACGGAATAATACGTTGCCACTACTGCGAGAAAGAACAAACAATCGATCCCGGCAAACTGATTAAATAACCGGCGAACCGATTAAAGAAGAAACATTAAAAACAATAAAACCACTATACAAAAAATGAATAGAGACCCAGAGATTTTCAAGCTCATTGAAGCTGAACACCAACGCCAGCTGGAAGGAATGGAACTCATTGCCTCCGAAAATTTTGTAAGCCCCGAAGTTATGGAAGCTATGGGGTCTTATCTTACTAACAAATACGCCGAGGGATATCCCGGACACCGTTATTACGGAGGCTGCCAGGTTGTTGACCAGGTGGAAACCCTTGCAATCGAAAGAGTAAAGAAACTTTTCGGTGCCGAATACGCCAACGTGCAGCCCCACTCGGGTGCGCAGGCCAATGCAGCCGTTTTGCTCGCCGTGTTGAAGCCCGGAGATACTTTCATGGGGCTTAACCTCGATCAGGGAGGACATCTTTCACACGGTTCAAAGGTTAACACTTCGGGCGTGCTCTATAATCCCGTGGGCTACAACATTAATCCCGAAACCGGAAGGGTGGATTATGACGACATGGAGAAGAAAGCTCACGAGTGCAAGCCGAAACTCATCATCGGCGGCGGTTCTGCTTATTCTCGCGACTGGGATTACAAACGCATGCGTGCAATTGCCGACTCCGTAGGTGCTTTGCTCATGATCGACATGGCTCACCCTGCAGGTCTCATTGCCGCTCATTTGCTCAACAACCCTCTTGAATACGCCCACATCGTTACTTCTACAACCCACAAGACTCTTCGCGGTCCGCGCGGCGGTATTATTTTGCTCGGCAAAGACTTCGAGAATCCATGGGGTCTGACCACAAAGAAAGGCGAAGTGAAAATGATGAGCACATTGCTCAACAGTGCGGTATTCCCGGGCATTCAGGGCGGTCCGCTCGAACACGTGATTGCTGCCAAAGCCGTTGCATTCAACGAGAATCTGCAACCCGAATTCACAGAATACGCAAAGCAGGTTAAGAAGAACGCTGCGCGTCTTGCCGACCAGCTTATACAAAAAGGCTTTAACATTGTGAGCGGCGGAACAGACAACCATTCCATGCTCGTTGACCTTCGTTCAAAATATCCCGACCTTACAGGAAAGGTTGCAGAGAATGCTCTCGTTGCCGCAAACATCACGGTAAACAAGAACATGGTTCCCTACGACACAAGAAGCGCATTCCAGACTTCGGGAATACGTCTCGGAACTCCCGCCATCACCACTCGCGGTGCAAAAGAAGACATGATGGATTTGATTGCCGACCTTATCGAGGAAGTTCTCAATGCTCCCGAAGACGCAAAGGTTATAGCAAACGTCAAGTCCAAGGTTATTGAAACAATGAAGAACTATCCACTCTTCGCATATTGATATAACGAAAAATCCAATAATTATGCCGTGTTCCACATGGGAATGCGGCATTTTTTATGTCCTTACGCCCCGATTCTGATGCTTCGGGAACGGGTTTTCGGAGGTCGATTTTGGGGCTTTTGTAAGTTGTTGTGTTTCAGACATCTGAAAAAGCGAAAAATATAAGGCATATATTTT
>OLHA01001495.1_pt1 | contig 12520 bp, 4 predicted proteins | sample 1605961 | NCBI WGS metagenome assembly OLHA01 (sample SAMN03283288) | human gut metagenome | biome: human-associated habitat; material: feces | host: Homo sapiens | place: Peru | collected 2012
ACTCAACCCTACAATATACTTCTGAATCAAGGTTGCGTCAACAACACTGATTTCACCGTCATGGTTTACATCGCTGTTAAATAGCTGAAGCTTGTCAAAGTCCTCAATACCTACAACATATTTTTGAACAAGCGTTGCATCAGTAACAGAAATGTATCCGTCTAAATCCGTATCACCGCAAGTTAAACCGACCAGAGTATCTCCGATTCTTCCGCAATCGCAATTAGCTCCGTTTTTAAGTCTGCAATAGCGGTACGACATTACTTTTGTGTCTTCGCCAAGCTGTCTTGAAACATATATTTCAGCATAGCCGTCCTTATCGGGAGCAAAGGATGTTACCGCACCTCCGCTTGTTGCATATACACCGGATTCCGCATAGCAATTAACACCGATGCTGTCAGTTCCGAAATCTTCGTATGTAAAATCAAAATCCTTGTAAGAACCGTCGCTAAGCTCAGAAGGCATTGTTCCGTTTTCATTGAACAGATAGGAAAAATCGGAAAGCTTGATTTTTACCTTAACATATTCACCGCCTGTTTTGTCAAACTGATAGAATGTCTGAACATTACCGAAATAACCGTGCCCCTGCGTCATCATATATTTTACGAATTTTTCGCCCTTTGGAAGATTTAAAAATCTCGGTGCGTTGATACAATCTTTAAACCATATATCGTAATCCTTTTCGTTGGTTGTTCTGAACTTTGCACCGAAATTTTTATCGGTATTTTCAGTGTATCCCGTTGTTGTCACAAAAAGCTGATTGTTTGAAATTTTCTGCGTTGTACCTGTAACTTCAAAGTCCTTGTGATTTTCATCTTCGCTTACCGCACCTGTCATAAGAACCGAACCGACAGTAAGCACACCGCACATTGCGATTGCAGTTATTTTTTTAATTATATTTTTCATTGTTATCCTCCGTGTTTGTAATTTTATCTGCAAATTTGTTCATACTTGTTTAAGTTTATCAATCTATTTTTCTTATGTCAATAATTTTAAAATAAATTTGGCATTTACGGCAATATATGCGTATTTTTCAAATATTAACTATTACAAATGACAGACAAAATACTCGGTCATTTCTGTTTTAAACAATTGGTCTTTAAACAAAAAACAGACTGTACCGTAATACAGTCTGCTGTAAATTATGACGCACGCTCACATATTACATAGTAACGGTCAAAACCGCCGTTGCCGTCACTTATGCAGGTAAACATCGTGAGCAAATCTCTGTCCTTCTGCAAATAGCAGTCGCCTGATTCGCTCGGCTTATTGACTTTGGTTTCAACGACCTTGTAATTGAGTGTATCCCAATAATTTGTGATTGAAACCCTGTCACCGATTTTGAGGTTGCGGAGGTTGTCAAAGAATATTCGACCGATGTATCCCGTGTGACCTGCAAGGACTGCGTTTGTATTCTTACCGCCGATCGGCAATGAGGTTGCACTCATATGTGCCGCACCGTAGCTCATATTTGAGTTGTTCGCACCAAGGTAAATCGGCAGACGCATATTTATTGTTTCGGCGGTAACATAGCCGTAAATGCCGTCGGTTATGCCGTAATCCTCAAGATTGACGGCAGCCTGTGAATAGGTATCGTTGCGGAGCATTTCATACTGGTTCGTTTCAAGTTTTTTGTTGTAGGCAACGCTGTCATTGAAAAGTCTGTCGAGGTCAGCCTTGAAAACAACGGGCTGTTTGGAAGTACGCTTGCCGTCCCTGTCAATTTTGTAACCATCTTCGTCAACCCTGCCGTCCTTGACCGCCTGTTCAAAAGAGCCGTCCTCAGCTTCTTCAACACGGGTATCAAAGCCGTCAGCCTCACCGTTTGAAATCTGTGTTCCGATAAAATTTGATATAGGGGGGAATGCTACAAGACCTATTCCGACAACGAGCATTGCTATTGCCACACCCGTAAGTATTTTTTTAATCATCGGAATCACCGCCCAAATCATTCTGATTTTCGTCAGCCGAGTCATCTCTCAGCCGTTTTGCACCGTTTGACTTCTTCTTTTTGCGTTTGAGCAGGAATACAACCACAAACACAACAAGAGCAACAAAGCCGACAATTATGCCGATTGCGACTGCATAAGGGATTTTGTAACCGAGGAAAAATATGTAATCGTTGTCAAATTTCGCAAGCGACTCGCCTGTTTCAATGTACTTTGTATCGTCATAATCGACACGCTTGCCACGCACGAGAAGTCTGTGAGTATTAACGCCGTATGGGGTACAGGTGAGGAGCGTTACAAGGTCTTCGCCGTCAACAATCCGCAAGGAATTGATTTCCGAGGGAAGAACAACTTCGATTTGATCAACCTCATATTTCAGCGTTCTGTCGAGGATATGAACATAGAATTCATCGCCGACTTTCATATCGGTGAGGTAATCGAAAAATGTTTCACCCGGATAACCCGAATGGGCAGAAATTACGGAATGTGTGCTTGCACCGCCGACAGGCAGGGAAGTGTTTTGAAGATGCCCTGCACCTTTGGAAAGAATCTCTTCGCTTGTGCCGTGATAAATCGGCAGATAAACATTGATTTTCGGAACATCAACGTAGCCGATAAGACCGTTATCATCAACATTGAGAGTTTTCTCATAATTTGCGCCAATTTTCTGAAAAGCCTTTTCGTCGAACGGGTCGGTAATTATCATATTATTTGAAAGGCTGTTATTGTACTTAGCAGCCTCTTCAAACATTTTTTGAGTTTTCTCACTCGGCATCTGAGCAACCCTGTTGGTGTACTCCTTAACCATGCTTCGACTGACATAGTTATTAATTGCGGAACTGACAAGCGGATAGCTCATTATGCCGATTCCTGCAACAAATATTAAAACTATTAGTAAAATTGACAGCTTTCGTTTCATAAAATTTTCCTTTTCTGCGTGTTTTTGTTCCATTGTTATTATACTATATTTTACTATTTATCGCAACCGCACGGCGAGCCGCCGTTCCCTGTTCGTGAAGACAGTTTGTGCAATACCAAAACATATTCCGCCCGAGCGTAACATTGTGGTGGTTTGCGACATTTATAAAATTTGATTTAACATATAATTTGCACCGTTGGCGACGGGTGGAGGCGGTTTTAGCATATACAAATGCGGTGCGGAACACCGCCACCTTAATTATTCATTATTCATTAAATAAAGCCAAAATAGAACGGGGATGCGTTGCCGCATCCCCTGAAAATTACATATATCACAGATTTTAAGATAAAGATATTCGATTAATTATTTAGCTGCTTTCTTTCTCTTAAGAACAAAGAGGAGAACGCCTGCACAAGCGATAAGTGCTGCACCGCCAACATAGAACATCATTGTACCCATACCACCTGTTGAAGGAACAGTTACAGGGTAATCCTTAACTACTGTAGCACCGTTTTCAACTGTACCAACCGGTGTGTATGCCTTTGCAACAGCTGTTACTTTGAATATAGTAGAGTTGATGTTGTAGCCTGCAGGAGCCTTTGTTTCCTTTACATAATATGTAACATCCGGTGTAAAGTAGAACTCATTTGAACCATAGCAGAACTTATCGTTGCCGTTAGTTGTTGTTGTTGCCTTAACAGTTACGCCATCAACTGCAATTGCCTCGGTGCATGCTGAATCCTTATAAAGTGTAAATTCAGCGCCGGCAATCTTTGTTGATGTTGCGTTACCGTCAACCTTTGTTACATCAAGACCTGCAGTTGCAACATTTACAGTATTATTAAAGGGCTTGTATGTGAAGTTGCCTTCATTACCATAGTAAAGACCGTCTGTGTTGGGGAGGTCTTTAGTAACTTTCTCAGCGATATCAGCGTTTACCTTAGCTGAGAATGTTACCTTGATTGTGTCATAACCGTAGAACTTGTCACCCTGAAGGAGTGCGTCTGAAGCAACGACTGCGAATGTAGCTGTTGCATCATTGCCAGTGGCATCTTTATAATCATAATTAGGAACTACTGTGAAGTCGCCGTCTGCTGCTGCTGTTTCAACGCCGTCTTTGACAAAGTAAACCTTTACAGTACTGTCAATGAGTGAAAGAGCGTTGTCCATGTTATCAACAATTGCATATGTGCCAACCTTGTTAGTTGTTGAACCTGCTGTTGAAGCTGTAAGTGTGTAATCAGCGTTCTTCAATGTACCAACATTGCTGTCTGCAACTGTCTTTGTAACTGTGATACCTGAAACATTAATCTTTGAAGCAAGGTTTACTGTGTCATAGTCATATGTCCAGTCTGTACCATTATAGTAAGGGAGTGAAATAAGTGAACCGCTTACTGCTTTTACTGTACCCGGCTTCTGAGCACAATATACATAGTAGATACCGTCATCAAGGCTTGTAATCTGCTGTGTAGGAACATTATTTGTGCCGTCATACTTGAATGTCAAAGTGAGTGCAGCATCTGTTGAATTCCAAGTAATGTCACCTGATTCACATGCAGCGATGATATGCTGAGCCTTTGAGTTTGTTGCCTTGTCGTTAAGTGTTGTGTTGTTAGTTGCCTCTTTGATAGCACTGACAAGAGCAGCATTGTCCTTGTAAGCATCAACAACTGTTACTGTACCGGCACCAGGAGTACCGTCTTCTTTTGTAACCTCAACTGATGCAAGTTTGTAGAATTCGTACACATAAGTACCAATATAGTTAGTTTTGTCTGCCTCTGTTGTAGCAACCGAGTTAGGGTCACATGTAACATTGAGTTCTACTGTTGCAGCGCTTGCTGAGAATGGAATCATGAGAGCGATCATCATTACTGCAAGAACTGCTGCAAAGATTTTCTTTGTAGTTTTCATTTTTCTTTCTCCTTTGTGTTTGATTTAATATATGTAATTATATTCTAACCGAATGGTTAAACTGAATTTGGGTGGCTGCATGGCGGACACCGGCTAACAACGGTGTCCGTAGCAGTCAAAGAGGTTTTCTATGAAAGAAACATATGATTAAAAAATCACCTGTTCTAACAAGTTAAATCACATCGGGTTACTTTCTGCATCTTGCTCTGCGTTTTTTACGGCCTTTTCCGTAATAGATTGCGTAACCCGTGAACATTGTCACCGCAAGACCTGCAACTGACAAACCGAGAACAAAATAACCGTTCATTCCGTCACCGCTTGCCGAAGGCATTGTAATTGCACCGTCAACATAATCATATGTAACATCGTACTTACCCTCAACAGGGAGTGTGAAGTAGGAAAGTGTGTAGTTCGGGGTGTAACCCTCTGACGGTTTGTACTCAAACAGACAGTATGTCTGATATGTTGAAGTACCCTTTAAGTAGTTATCGGAACTGCTGTTCCAAACAACATTGCCGCCTGATTTTGTAAACTCACCCTGACCGTCCTTGAAGATTGTCAGCTTGTCAAACACAACCTTACCGTTGCTGTCTGTCTTTTTAGAAGTCATATGAGTTTTCATTGTGGCATTTTTAATGATTGTATTGATATCATCTGCAGTAAAGATACCCTCCTCGGATACCTTCATCACCGCAAATTCCGTACCACTTACATTACCGCCTGACTGATTCTTCTTGTTTACTGTTGCACTTCCGTGTGTGGTTTCATTTTCAAACACGGCTTTTTCAACAGAAGGAGAATTGTTGAAGTAATCTGCAAGCTGAGCATCGGTTTTGCCTTCAATATCTGAGCTCTTAACCTTAATATACTTAGGCGGCGTTACTTCACCGCCTTCAAGAAATTCAATCTCGGCAAGCCAGGTGTTTGTATCCATTTTATAATCGGATGCATTTTCGCCCTTGGCAAGAGCCTCGGTAATCTTGAAGCGGTAAACACCCACACTGACTAAGCTGAGGTCTTTGAATTCAACCTTACCGCTTGCGTCAGGTGTTGCCGATTCCTTGGAAACTAATGCTGTGCTGTTTGTCTTGATAGTATTGCCGTCAGTATCCTGTTTTGCTGTATCCATTGATTCAAGACCTGTCAATGTATAAACGAACTTGCTACCGCTGTAAGGCTGACCGTCAAGAGTCTTATTTACCGAAACAGCAAAGTTTGTAGGATTAACCTTATTGACAAAGTCAAGCACATTTCCTGATTCGTTAAGAGTACCGACGAATGTACCGTTGAAGTTCTGATTGCCTACTTTATAAGGAATATAACCTGTAACGGTTTTCTCTGTAATCTTATAGGTTGCACCTACAGGAATATTGAGAAGCTTAATGCTTTCGCCCTTTTTGATTGTGAACGAACCGTCCGAGGATGTACGGTAAACTGTGCTCGAATAATCACTTGCGCCATTCTCTTTGAGCTGATACTCAAGAGGATAGGTCTTGTAGTCATAGGTTGAACCGTTGCCGTCAAAATCAAGAGCAATTGCAAATGTGAACTGCTGACTTGTGTCATAATCCGTTGTGCCGTCCTCGTCAACAACACCCTTTGAAATTTCAAGAGGTGCTGTCACTATCTTGTTGGTATAGTCAAGCTGGAGCTGTGCATAAGCACTATCATCAGTCGGGTCAACGAGCTTGAATGCTGAGTTCGTAGTTGAACCGCTCTTGATTGTTGAACCCACTCTGTTATTAACGAGTTCCCAGTTTGTTGTGTATTTAAGATTACTGCTGTCTGTTGACTCGTCAACCGCCATATTGTTGCCGGTCTTGAATGAGTTGTCAAAGTCAGCCATATAATTATCTTTAAGTGTGAAACCGCTGTTTGAAAGAGTTTCACTGCTTGTGCTTCCGTCTGATTTTGTAAGCTTGTAGCTCTTGCCGGAAGTATCGTTGCCGTTGTTCTCTTTGATTGTATAACCAAAAGTTTCATTAGCTTTGAGGTCATCTGAAATTTCAGAAACAACATCGCCTGTATCAAGTGCCTTTGTAACCTTGAGGTCATTGTTGGCAGGTGTCATTGTAAAGTTTACTGAGAAGTTAGACTCAGCCTCACCACGCTCCATATAGAATACTACCATATGGTATGTCTTGTTAGGATCAAGTTGAACACCATTGTTGATGGTCTTTGAAACGGCACCAAGATTCATCTTATGCGTTTCACCGGGAATATACGGAGTACAGGAATCTTTCTTTACAGTCCAAGCATTTCCATAAAGATCATCAAGATTTGAAGCGCGGTAAAGTTGACCGCTAGTATTCATATACTTTTCGAAGTCAAATTCGGTATTGCTGCCAAGCTGTGACTTTCTGAATTTGTAAAAACCGTCTGATGTATCATAAGGTTTTACAAAATATGCACCGTCATTAAGTGTACCAACACTTTCATCCTGCCAAACATGCAAACAGAAATCAGCATAAGTGGAATCTGTTCCAACCCAAAACTCATCACTCGGAACTGTAACTGTTGTCGATGATGAAGTCGATGACGGAGTTGAGTAATCGGCAAATACATCATCGGCTGTTGCGGTCATTGAATTAAAGTTAATTGAACCGCTTGCCTCTTTATGGTCACCGCCGAGGTCGAGAGCAAGCTCTGCATCAGCACCTGTTGAATCCTCACCGATATAAACCCAAAGGTCATCGTCACCGCTGAAGTTAAAGGTTGCAGGTTTGTCGTCTGCAATTAAACCGTCCTTCGGAACTCTGAAGTCTATATCAAGTCTGATACCAAAACCATAGTCAAGGTTAGAGTTAGTACCCTTGCCAGATGATGTAGCCGTAGTATTGTTGAATGGGAAAATACCATAACCGTTGCTTTCGCCGCCGAATTTTTTCAGGTCATCGCTGATTCCATAATTCTTACCCGCACCGTAGTTAATTTTTGTCGGTGTGAGTCCGTTCCATGTGAAGTAGATGTTATCGGCTGCATTCTTTGAAGTGAATTCATAAGTAGTAACACCTTCACTGTCAGTAGTTGTACGGAACGGGAAAGACGACTTATAAACATTGGCAACTCTTTCATCGTTGTAGATTGCGGTTGAAAGTGCCTCAGCATCAAAGTACGGAGCCTTGACACCATTTATAATCTGAAGATTACCCTTGCTGTCAAGCTTGCTGTACATAAGACCCTGTAAGGACTGGTTATAATTACCGCCGCCCCATTTCATACCGTTGGAGTTGTTTACTGCATAGTAATAGTTATCATCATAATTGTTGATGTTTGTAAGTCCTGATGCGTGGGTCTTAAATGTTCCGTAGTGTTCATCACCCTTATACATATTACCGAAGTAGAGAGGATACTTCCAGTCCGACTTATAGTTTAAAGCAATGTTGCTTATGTAGCTGTTGAAGTTATCAAACTGATACCAATAGTCATACATATTGCCATTACCCTGACACTGAAGATACCCTTTCTCCTGCTCCAAGTCCGACCAGTAGTCAAAGTATGTTGCGTCAACGCCTACTATGTTAGGATTATTTGAGAATGAATTTTCAACAACAGCGTTATAGTCTACATTGCCTATTTCCGAGAATTTTGTCCAGCTTTCGCCTCTGGCTGTCTTAACATATGTAGCCGTGTTCTCGCTGTAGCCCGAACCATCATATCCCGAATCTGTCGGATATGAAGTTGCGGAAGATGCACCGTTGAGATTAGATTTTGTCGGATGGAATCTTAAAACCGCATCTGTCGGAATTTTACCGCTGAACACCACATGACCGTTTACCGTGGTTTGTGCAAGCTCAACTGTTCCTTCATAGGCATCGTTGTAGTCAAAAGTTGCATAAACCTTTGAAAGCGACTTCCAGTCATCGTTTGAAACATAAACTGTTTTATATGTTGCCTTTGACTGTTTGTCGGGAGCTTCAACAGAAAGGTATTTACTTTCTTTGAACGAGCCGTCAGTTGTAAGATAAAATTCCGTGTCGCCCGAAGCACCCGAAAGGTCGAGGGTCTTGATAAACGGGTTAGTCCACTGACTTTTTGAGGCGTCATAAAGGGCATTATCGACACTGTATGAATCGTTAATACTGAGGTCGCTTGTTTGTTTTTCGCCCTTGTTGCTGAAGATTACATATTTATAGGATGAATTAACATCCACATAGTAGTAATCGCTGTCTGAAGATGTCTTGCTCATTGCAACACCCGGCCACTCTGCGTTGAAGTCAGTATCGGTTACCCAAGAATATGCATAAGCTTCCTTATAGGTATTGCTGTTATTAAGATAGATACGGCGGAAACCGCTTGCAACAGTCTTTTCGGGAAGAGTAAAATTAACCCCGGAAGAAAGCTCAATTTTTGTTGCACCGGACGGTGCGGTGGTTTCAAAAACTCCCGAAGAATTTTTGCTTACAGTACCCGTTTTGAGAACCGTACCGTCATCCTGAGCAAAACGATATGTAACAGAAGAAAAATCTTTCCATTCCTTATTCTTGGTCAGGTTAATGTAAATCTTCTGTCCCGAAGATGTTGCCGCAAATACATTAAGCGACATACCCGACACGGCACATACCGAAAGCATGATGGTAAGTGCAAGCACAAGAGAAAAGCTTTTCTTTGCGGTTTTGCAAAGCTTTTTACCTAACTTCATAATTTTTTCTTCTCCTTCATTGCCGATTACTTTGTTTTGGCAGTCAAAGTACAATTAAACAGGTCTGTACAGAACAGTCCAACATATCTGCCAACTAATTATGAAACGCAAATTTTTGAATTTGTTCTTCTTTTTGATTTGCATACAATTATATAATATTTTATTGCACATTTGTAGAGGCAATATAACCAAACTTTGGGTAATATTTTTAGCTATTTTGCATATCTACAAATACGATTTAATATTTTTGACCATAATGTGATTTTATTACTTATTTATCATCATTTTTTGCGTTAATGATAAATTATACCCATTACACAATCTAAACAGGCAATTGAAAAGTCAATTTCAGCACTGAATTTGTTGATTTTTAATTCTTTTTTCAAAAATATCAAAAATTTTTATGCAAATTTACGCCAAGCTATATGCGTAGAGATATGTATTTTTTTTGCGATTGTTGTTTTTTAACATAAAATGCCCCAAAACCAGCATTTTGCAGAATTTTCAGATATATTTTTATAATCAATATCTATATCTCATCAAATTAATCACCGAACGCCTTAAAAATTCGGCATAAATAAAAGGGGCAGAGTATTGCTCTCTGCCCCTTAAAATGTAATTCACTTAAAACCGCAATTATACAAACCGCTTTATGCAGACATATTAAAGATCTCTGCCGCAGCACTTCTTGTACTTTTTACCGCTGCCGCACGGACAGGGATCGTTTCTGCCGATTTTCTTGCCCTTACGGATAGTCTTGTTGGCAGAATCCGTACCGTCTGCAGAAGTTTCTGTAGGCTGAGCAACCTGCTCACGGTGAAGCGCCTGCTTTACGGCGTCCGACTGCTCAACAGCTTCTTCATCATCGGTTGCAGACTGTGCCGCTGCGGCAGCCCTCTGAGCTGCTCTCTTTGCCGCTGCAATTGCATCCTGTCTTTTCTGAATCTCATAAACACGCTTTGGCATAATGAGCATCATCTTGACAGTATCTTCACGAATGCTTTCAATCATCTCATCAAACATATCAAAGCCTTCCACTCTGTACTCAACAACAGGATCGTGCTGACCGTATGAACGAAGTCTGATACCGCTCTTGAGCTGATCCATATTGTCGATGTGATCCATCCAATGTGTATCAACATTCTTGAGGAGGTAAACACGCTCCATCTCACGGATTGTTTCCTCGGGAAGAAGTTCTTCGTTTTCCTTGTAGATTTCAAGAGCATCGTCAACGAGCATCTTCTGAATCTCTTCGGGTTCCATATTTTCAAGATCTTCAAGGCTGAAATCATACTTTGATTCATCTCTTATAAGCCAGCCTGCGTAGTAATCCTTGAGGCTTTGGAAGTTCCAATGTTCTGCAGGACCTTCGGGGAGATACTGCTTGATTGAAGTTGCGATTGTATCCTCAACCATTTTGAGGATTGTTTCGTGGAGATCCTCACCGTTAAGAACCTGATCACGCTGACCGTAGATGATTTCACGCTGTTTGTTCATAACATCGTCGTACTGGAGGACATCCTTACGAATACCGAAGTTACGAAGCTCAACCTTTTCCTGTGAGCCTTCGATAATACTTGTGAGCATTTTATTCTCAATAGGCATATCTTCGGCAACATTCATACGCTCCATCATCATTTTCATTCTGTCACCGCCGAACAGACGCATAAGGTCATCCTCGGTTGAGAGGAAGAAACGGCTGACACCCGGATCGCCCTGACGGCCTGCACGACCACGGAGCTGGTTATCAATACGGCGAGACTCGTGTCTTTCCGTACCCATAATATAAAGACCGCCGGCTTCTCTTACCTTTTCAGCCTCGCCCTTAATTTCTTCCTTATACTTATCATTCAGTTCTCTGAATGTATTTCTTGCATTGATGATTTCTTCATCATCGGTTTCCGCATAACCTGTAGCTTCTTCAATAAGCTCCTCTGTAAAGCCCTGCTTACGCATTGCGGCTTTTGCCATATACTCTGCGTTACCGCCGAGGATAATATCGGTACCACGACCTGCCATGTTGGTTGCGATTGTTACCGCACCGAGTTTACCTGCCTGAGCAACAATTTCAGCCTCTTTTTCATGCTGTTTAGCATTGAGGACATTGTGCTTAATGCCTCTCTTTTTGAGCATTTTTGAAAGAAGCTCCGACTTCTCAATTGAAATTGTACCAACAAGTACAGGCTGTCCCTTTTCGTGAGCCTCAACAATTGCATCAATAACAGCGTGGAACTTGCCGTTTTCTGTCTTATAAACCGAATCGGGGAGGTCTTTTCTTAAAACAGGCTTGTTTGTAGGAATCTCAACAACATCAAGCTTGTAGATTTCCTGGAATTCTTCTGACTCTGTCTGAGCAGTACCTGTCATACCCGAAAGCTTTTTGTAAAGACGGAAGTAGTTCTGGAATGTGATTGTAGCAAGAGTCTTGCTTTCGCTCTGAACCTTTACGCCCTCTTTAGCCTCAATAGCCTGGTGAAGACCTTCGTTAAAACGACGGCCGTACATAAGACGACCTGTAAATTCGTCAACGATGATAACTTCGCCGTCCTTGACAACATAGTCAACATCGAGCTTCATGACGCCGTTAGCCTTGATAGCCTGATTTACATGGTGCTGAATTGTAAGGTTATCGGGATCGGTAAGGTTTTCAATACCGAAAAATTCTTCGGCTTTCTTAACACCGCTCTGTGTGAGGGTTGCTGTTTTCTGCTTTTCATCAACAACATAATCAATGTCGTTTTCCTTATAATATTCCTCCATATCCTCTTTTGCGTCAAGTTCTGCAAAACGCTGAACTTTAAGAGTTTTTGCAAAAGCGTCAGCCTTTGCATAAAGGTCTGTTGACTTGTCGCCCTTACCCGAAATAATAAGAGGAGTTCTCGCCTCATCAATGAGGATTGAGTCAACCTCATCGACAATTGCAAATGCGTGTGGGCGCTGAACCTTGTTTTCCTTGTAAACTACCATGTTGTCACGGAGGTAGTCAAAACCGAGTTCGTTGTTTGTTCCGTATGTAATGTCTGCGGCATAAGCCTTTTTTCTGCCCTCATTATCGAGATCGTGGCAGATAAGACCGACCGAAAGACCGAGGTATCTGTA
>OLHA01001501.1_pt1 | contig 12495 bp, 9 predicted proteins | sample 1605961 | NCBI WGS metagenome assembly OLHA01 (sample SAMN03283288) | human gut metagenome | biome: human-associated habitat; material: feces | host: Homo sapiens | place: Peru | collected 2012
GGAATATGGACGCCAACCTGGAGGAAGCGGCCACCATCCTGGACACCCCCAAGTGGAAGACCATGCTGCGCATCACCCTGCCTATGGTGAAGCCCGCCATTCTCTCCACCATCCTGCTGGTCTTCGGCTCCGCCATGGGCTCTTACCCGGTGCCCCATTACCTGGGCCTCAGCACCCTGTCCACCAAGTATGTGTCCATGAACTCCAAGTACACCGGAGAAGCCAGCATCCTGGCCATTATCATGATGATCTTCGGCGTGGCCATTATGCTGCTGAACCAGATCTCCCTGAGCAGCCGGAAGAACTACACCACCGTTACCGGCAAGTCCGGCCAGATCTCCAAGATCACCCTGGGCAGGTCCGGCAAGTACATCATCGCCATTATCCTGGTGATCCTGACCTTCTTCACCAGCATTTTCCCCATTATCTCCTTCGCCTTTGAGACCTTCCTGCCCAACCCCGGAGACTACTCCTTCCTCTACACAGGAGACACCTCCAACCTGACCACCAAGTGGTGGGTCACCTCGGAGAACGTCACCGAAAACGGTATGTACGGCCAGAAGGGCATCCTCTACAACGAGACCATCTGGCGGGCCTTCAAGGGCACCATGCTGGTCTCCGTGGCCTGCTCGCTGCTGGCCGGTACCATCGGCACGCTAATAGGGTACGCGGTATCCAAGAACCGGCGGAGCAAATGGGCGAATTATGTAAACTCTGTGGCCTTCCTGCCCTATCTGATGCCCTCCATCGCCGTGGGCGTGGCCTTCTTCATCCTGTTCTCCACGGAGAAGCTGAACCTCTTCAATACCTACACCCTGCTGATCATCGTGGGCACCGTGAAGTATATCCCCTTTGCCAGCCGGAGCAGCCTGAACTCCATGCTCCAGCTCTCCGGGGAAATTGAGGAGGCCGCCATTATCCAGGACATCCCCTGGATCAAGCGGATGACCCGGATCATCATCCCCATCCAGAAGTCCTCCATTATCTCCGGCTATCTGCTGCCCTTTATGACCTGCCTGCGGGAGCTGTCCCTATTCATGCTGCTGTGCGTCCAGGGCTTCATCCTGTCCACCACCCTGGACTACTTCGACGAGATGGGCCTCTACGCCTTCTCCAGCGGCATCAACCTGATATTGATCATCACCATCCTGGTTTGCAACACCCTGGTAAACAAGGTCACCGGCGCGAGCCTGGACAAAGGAATTGGAGGTTAAACCATGCCTGAAATCAAACTGGAACATATTACCAAGCGCTGGGGCAAATTCTACGCCGTAGAAGACCTGAACCTGACCATTGCCGACAACGCCTTTGTGACCCTGCTGGGCCCCTCCGGCTGCGGCAAGACCACCACCCTGCGGATGATCGCCGGACTGGAGACCCCCACCAGCGGCCGGATCACCATTGGCGACAAGGTGGTATTCGACAGCGACATGGGCATCAACGTCCCTGCCAACAAGCGGAAGGTGGGCTTCCTCTTCCAGAACTATGCCCTGTGGCCCAACATGACGGTATACCAGAACATCTCCTTCGGTCTGTCCAACATCAAGGAGTCCATGGCGAAATACGACTTCGATGCCAAGAACGCCGCCAGACTGGCCCAGATCCTGAAAAATCCCGCCGATGTGACCTCCGTCCTGGAGGAGTGCCGGGACAAGGACGGAAAGCTGGAGGAGAAGAAGGCCATTCTGAAGCTCATCGATACCTTCACCCTGTCCCAGTACACCGCCAAGACCCTCTTTGGCTATCATCTGGAAAATAATCCGGACTGCGCCGCCAGGATCGCCGAGCTGGAAGCCAAGGCAGAGGCTGCCCGGAAGGAGGCCCAGAGCAAGGGCCTGACCCTGGACCGGGAATTCCGGCTGTGCAAGGACGGGGAGCCTGTGACGGAGGTCCGGAAGCTGACCAAGGAGGAGATCGACCTCTCCGTCCGCCGGGTCAGCCGCATCGTAAAGATCGGTATGTTTATGGACCGGTACCCCGCGGAGCTCTCCGGCGGCCAGCAGCAGCGTGTGGCCATTGCCCGGACCCTGGCTCCCGAGCCCAGCGTGCTCTTTATGGACGAGCCTCTTTCCAACCTGGATGCCAAGCTGAGGCTGGAAATGCGGTATGAATTGCAGCGGCTCCATGTGGAGACCGGCTCCACCTTCGTCTACGTCACCCACGACCAGATGGAGGCCATGACCCTGGCCACCCAGATCTGCCTGATCAACAACGGCGTTTTGCAGCAGTACCAGGGACCTCTGGATGTGTACCACCACCCCGCCAACCTGTTTGTGGCCGACTTCGTAGGCACCCCCTCCATCAACTTTGTGGAGGCCAAGGGCCTCCAGCAGGGTGACGGCAGTCTATCCCTGACAGTTCTGGGGGACAAGAAGGCCACCTTCCGTCCCGCCAAGGCCCTGAACCTGGCGGACTGGTTCGCCCAGCGGGACCGGGAGGCTGACCAAAAGGCCGCGGAGCTGAAAGAGAAGGCCGCCCAGAAGGGCTATGTGGAAAAGGGCAACAAGGACGAGGTCTTCCGCTACCACATTGCCAAGGTCAACGAGGAGGACGACTCCCTCCAGGATATCCCGGAGCTGACCAACGAGGACTTCGTCCTGGGCATCCGTCCGGAATTCCTGGATATCCAGGCCCAGGGCAAGCTCCAGGGAGAGATCTACGGCGCTATGCCCACGGGCATGGAGTCCACCATCAAGGTCCGGGTGGGAGAGTTCCTCCTCACCGGCGTGATCTTCGGCAGCAGCTTGTTCACCATCGGCTCTCAGGTGCCCCTGACCGTAGACGGAGACCAGATCATGCTCTTCGACCGGAAGTCCGGCAAGTGCATCACCTCTGGCTCCCTGGAATTCTGATCCCTTCATAGCTCCCTCCGGCCCCCTCTCCACATGGAGAAGGGGCCGGACTTTTGATACCGGGAGACCATAAAATTCTCTTATAGATTCATAAAGAAAATAGTAATCCGGCCCGGATTGACAAAAAGGGGTGGCTATGATAGGATACTTCTGAAAAGTTAGCAAAGGCTAACCAAAAGCCTTCCAAATCGCTGCTTTATAATCGTTCAGGAGGAACTGACCATGTACACAGAATACAAAGACCAAACGACCCCTGCCTGGGATGGGTTCCGTGGACTCCAGTGGCGCTACGAGATCAACGTCCGGGATTTTATTCAGACCAACTATACCCCCTATGAGGGAGACGCATCCTTCCTGGAAGGACCCACCGAGGCCACCGAGACCCTGTGGACGGATCTGCAGGCCCTGCAGAAGCAGGAGCGGGCCCAGGGGGGCGTTCTGGATATGGAGACCGAGGTGGTTTCCGGACCTCTGGCCTACGGTCCCGGGTATATCAGCGATGCCCACAAGGACCTGGAAAAGGTGGTGGGATTGCAGACCGACAAGCCCCTGAAGCGGGCCTTCATGCCCTACGGCGGCATCAAGATGGCGGAGCAGGCCTGCACCACCAACGGCTACACCCCCAGCGCCGAGCTGCACAAGATCTTCACCGACTACCACAAGACCCACAACCAGGCCGTGTTCGATGCCTATACCCCGGAAATGAAGAAGGCCCGGCACTCCCACATCATCACAGGCCTTCCTGATACCTACGGCCGGGGCCGGATCGTAGGCGACTACCGCCGGGTGGCCCTCTACGGCGTGGACTTCCTGATCCAGGAGAAGCAGCGGGACCACCAGAACACCGGCGACGGCACCATGACCGACGACGTGATCCGCCTGCGGGAGGAGATCGCCGAGCAGATCCGGGCCCTCCAGGCCATGAAGAAGATGGCTGCCTCCTATGGCTATGACATTTCCAAGCCCGCGAATAACGCCCAGGAGGCCATCCAGTGGCTGTACTTCGGGTATCTCGCCGCTATCAAGACCCAGAACGGTGCGGCCATGTCCGTGGGCCGGGTATCCACCTTCCTGGACATTTATATCCACAGAGATCTGGAAAAGGGCGCGATCACCGAGGCCCAGGCCCAGGAGCTCATCGACCACTTCGTCATGAAGTGCCGGATGGTGAAGTTCGCCCGGATCCCCTCCTACCAGCAGCTGTTCTCCGGTGACCCGGTGTGGGCCACTCTGGAGGTAGGCGGCATTGGCCAGGACGGCCGGCACATGGTCACCAAGACCGACTTCCGGTTCCTCCACACCCTGGAGAACATGGGGCCCTCTCCCGAGCCCAATATGACGGTGCTCTATTCCCCCCGGCTGACGGAGAACTTCAAGAGCTACTGCGCCCACATCTCCGTGACCACCTCCTCCATCCAGTATGAGAATGACGAGGTCATGCGGCCGGTCTGGGGCGACGACTACTCCATCTGCTGCTGCGTCTCCGCTACCCAGACCGGCAAGGAAATGCAGTTCTTCGGGGCCCGGGCCAATCTGGCCAAGGCGTTGCTCTATGCCATCAACGGCGGCTACGACCTGAAGCAGGGCGAGCAGGTGGCCCCCAACACCGGGCGCATCGAGACGGAGTACCTGGACTACGATCAGGTCCAGGAGAAGTTCGACCTGACCATGGAGTGGCTGGCGGGGCTCTATGTGAACACCCTGAACCTGATCCACTACATGCATGACAAGTACTACTACGAGGCCAGCCAGATGGCCCTCATCGATACCAACGTCCGCCGGACCTTTGCCACGGGCATTGCGGGCTTCAGCCATGTGGTGGACTCCCTATGCGCCATCAGGTACGCCAAGGTAAAGGTCATCCGGGATGAGCAGGGCTACGCCGTGGACTACCAGATCGAGGGCGACTTCCCCCGCTACGGCAATGACGATGACCGGGCCGATGAAATCGCCGTGTGGCTGCTGCGGACCTTCCTGGAGAAGATCAAGCACTATCACACCTACCGGGATTCCGAGCCCACGACCTCCATCCTGACCATTACCTCCAACGTGGTGTACGGCAAGTACACCGGCAATATGCCCGACGGCCGCCGGGCCTGGACACCTCTGGCCCCCGGTGCCAACCCCAGCTACGGCGCGGAGCAGTCCGGCCTCATCGCCTCCCTGAACTCTGTGGCCAAGCTGCCCTACCAGTATGCCCTGGACGGTATCTCCAACACCCAGACCATCAACCCCGATGCCCTGGGCCACAGCGACGAGGAGCGGGCGGAGAACCTGGTGAATGTGCTGGACGGCTATTTCTCCAGAGGTGCTCACCACCTGAACGTCAACGTCTTCGGCGTGGAGAAGCTGCTGGACGCTATGGAGCACCCGGAGAAGGAGGAGTACCAGAACTTCACCATCCGTGTTTCCGGCTACGCCGTCAAGTTCATCGACCTGACCCGGGAGCAGCAGCTGGACGTGATTTCCAGAACCTGTCATAAGAGTCTATGAAAGGATTGGTCCACTCCTTAGAAAGCTTCGGCTCTGTGGACGGCCCCGGGGTGCGGTATGTGATCTTTCTGCAGGGCTGCCGGATGCGGTGCCAGTTCTGCCACAATCCGGACACCTGGGATCCCAAGGACCCCGGCGCAGTTCCCTATACCGCGGAGGAGCTGCTGGAGAAGGTGGAGCGGTGCCGGGGATACTGGGGAAAACGGGGCGGGATCACCGTCAGCGGCGGGGAGCCGCTGCTGCAGATCGACTTTCTCCTGGAGCTCTTTATGAAAGCGAAAGAGCGGGGGATCCACACCTGCATCGACACCGCCGGGAACCCCTTTACCCGGGAGGAACCCTTCTTTTCCAAATTCCGCAGACTCATGGAGGTGACGGACCTGCTGCTGGTGGACATCAAGGAGATGAACCCGGAACGGCACAAATCGCTGACCGGGGTGAAGAATGACAACATCCTGGATATGCTGCGATACCTGGATGAGATCCGAAAGCCGATCTGGATCCGCCATGTGCTGGTGCCGGAGCGGACGGCCTTTGAAGAGGACCTGACTGCCATGGGGGCGTTCCTGGACACCCTGCACAATGTGGAGCGGGTGGAGGTGCTGCCCTATCACACCATGGGGGTGTTCAAGTGGGAAAAGCTGGGGATCCCCTATCCGCTGGAGGGGATCTCTCCCCCAACGGAGGCACAGACCGCCCGGGCCCGGGAGATTTTAGGGGCCTAGGATTGCTTTTTGGGATAGAGTTTGCTATAATCGGGCTGTTAAAGTCCGTATAAGCGAGGAAAAACCATGAAAACACTGTATCTCGATTTATCCATGGGTGCCGCCGGGGATATGCTGACGGCAGCCCTGCTGGAGCTCTGCCCGGACAGGGAGGGGATGCTCCAAAGGCTGAATGGGCTGGGGATCCCCGGTGTCCGCTTTCAGCCGGAGCAGACTCAGAAGCTGGGGGTCCCCGGCACCCATATGGCGGTGACGGTCCACGGCGAGGAAGAAGGGGCGGGGCACCACCACAACGCCATGGTGGACATCAAAAACATCATCCAGGGGATGAATGCCTCCCGGTGGGTGAAGGACAAGGCTCTGGCCGTGTATCGCCACATTGCCAAGGCCGAAAGCCAGGTCCACGAGGAGCCGGTGAACCTGATCCACTTCCACGAGGTGGGGGCCCTGGATGCCGTGGCGGATGTGGCGGCGGTGTGTACGCTGCTGGAAGCCCTGGCCCCGGAGAAGATCCTGGCCTCTCCAATCCATGTGGGCTTCGGCACACTGTGGTGCGCCCATGGCCGTCTGCCGGTGCCGGCACCGGCCACAGCGCTCTTGCTGGAGGGCCTGCCCCATGAGCCGGGGGAGGTGGAGGGAGAACTCTGCACCCCCACAGGAGCGGCCCTGATCCGGGAATTTGTGGAAGGCTTCGGGGAAATGCCAAAAGGCACCGTCCTGAAAGAGGGCCGGGGCCTGGGGAAGAAGGACTTCCCGAAACCCAATTGCCTGAGAGCAATCGAGATCGAGTAACCCCCGCCGGAGGAAGCCTTCCCCTACGGGGAAGGTGGCACGGCCAGAGGCCGTGACGGATGAGGGGAAACCCACAAAAAGTCAAAAACAGGCCACGTTGAACGGAAGCGTTTCCCATTCAACGTGGCCTGTTTCGTTATTTTGGCGCGGCACCCCTCATCCGGCCCGGGCTACGCCCGGTCCACCTTCCCCGTGGGGGAAGGCGACCTCCGGCGGGGGAACTTAAAAATACAGCTCTGCCGCCAGATTTCCGTGGACGTAGCAGCAGACGGCCTTTTTCTTCAGAATTCCGGTTTCTCGTATCTCGGGTCGTTCAGGAACCCTTCCCCGTAAACCTCCTTTGTTTCGGAGGCAATGACAAAGGCCGCCCGATCCCATTTGTCGATAATGTTCTTTACGGAATAGAATTGCTTGCGGTCAACCACACACATCAGCATTTCCGTATCCTTGCGGCTGTAACCACCCACGCTCTTGAAGAAGGTGGTTCCGCGACCCAACTGGGACATGATGTCATCCGCAATCTGCTGGTTATGCTTTGAGGATACCATTACCATGGTTCCCTTGTTCATGCCGTAGAGAATTGCGTCGATGGTCTGGGTGGTGCACATCATGGAGATAATTCCGTACAGCGCATCCTCCAGTCCTCCGAACACGGGGATAGACAGGCCGATGACGATGAAATCGATGACCATAATGGCATAGCCGGTCTGCATCCAGGGGAAGGCTCTTTGCAGCAGCTTTGCCAGAATGTCGCCGCCGCCGCTGGTGGAGCCACGCTGGAAGAACATTGCCATACCGGCACCCACCAGAATGCCGCCCACGGCAGAGCTGATCAAACGATCCCCCACATACTGGGGAAGCAGCGGTGGGGCGATGTAGTCAAGGCAAACGGTGATCCACACAACCGTGCGGATGGTGCGCCAGGTCATCTTCCGATTCAGCAGGAAATAGGACGCAATCAAAAGCGGTACGTTTATCAGCAGCGTCAGGGTACCAACCGGCAGCCCGGAAAGATGGTTAATCAGCAGAGCGATACCGGAAGCGCCGCCGGGGGCGATGTTACAGGGCTCAATAAAGCACCACACGCCCACCGCGTGAAGTATGGCTCCCACAATATCATACAGCCAATCCATAAAAACACGATGCTCTCTGCTCCAACTCATTGAAATTTCTCCCTTTTACAGCATTGATTTATTCATATATACAACGATATTATACATAATATCCTGTGAAAAGCAAGCAAGAAAAAAATGAATTGCTTTTTTCCCAGTTCTCTTGTATACTTTTTGTGAACAAAGGTCATAACGGTTTGACCAAATAAACAAAAGGAGCTGGAAACCATGTCTCAAAAATCCCCACTGCAGGCAAAGAAGAAGGGCTTCACCATGCCCCATACCTTTGTCATCCTCCTGGTCATCATCCTGTTCGCGGCTGCCCTGACCTGGATCATCCCCAGCGGCGAGTACGCCCGCGTAGAGGACCCTGTGTCCGGCAAGAAAGTTGTTGACGCCTCCACCTTCAACTACGTTGAGAACGTCCATGTGAACATTCAGGATATTCCCATGTTGATCATCAAGGCCTTCTCTGCCAACGCGGACCTCATCATGCTGATCCTGCTCAGCGGCGGCGCTATCCACATGCTCACCGCCTCCGGTGCGCTGCAGGCTCTGATTGCCACCATCGTTCGCAAATTCAGCAATCGGGTGGAGGTTTTCATCCCCCTGCTGATGCTGGTATTCGCTCTGATCTGCACCACCCAGGGTGTCAATACCTTTATCGGATTCGCGCCGATCACGGTCATGCTGGCGATGAGCCTTGGACTTGACTCCATCGTTGGCGTTGGCATCATCCTGCTGGGCGGCGCCATCGGCTTCTCCACCGGCACTTTGAACGTCAGCACCACCCTGATTGCACAGAAGATTGCGGAGCTGCCCAACTACTCCGGTATCGGCTACCGCTGGGTCTGCTTCGTCGTGTACTACATCGTCACCTGCCTGTGTCTGGTTCGCTATGCCAAGAAGATTCAGAAGAATCCCGAACTGAGCCCCATGTACGATCTGGACCAGAACAGTGAGTTCAAGAATGCCAGCCTGGACGAGTTCGGCACTCTGGATACCCGGAAGATCCTGAGCATTCTGGCTCTGGTGGTGGCTCTGGTTGCCATTGTCTACGGCTGCATCAAGCTGGACTGGGACTTCGCTGAGCAGAGCGCTGTGTTCCTGGTTCTGGCGATTGCCGTTGGTCTGATCGCCGGCTTCGACGCGAATAAGATCTGCACCGAGTTCATGAACGGCACCAAGAAGATGCTGACCGCTGCCTTCATCATCATGTTTGCCCGGGCCATCGGCAGCGTGCTGTCCGCCGGCAAGATCACCGACACCATCGTGCATTCCATGGCCGTGGTGCTGACTGGTCTGCCCGCTGCCCTGCTGGGCGTTGGTATGCTGGTGGCCAACACCCTGATCAATGTGGTTCTGACCTCCGGCTCCGGCCAGGCTGCCGCTGTTATGCCCATCATGATCCCCTTGTCCGACCTGCTGGGTGTTACCCGTCAGACCTGCATCCTGAGCTTCAACTTCGGCGACGGCTTCTGCAACTACATTCTGCCCACCTCCACCGCTCTGATGGGCATCCTGGGCGCTGCCAACGTGCCCTATGACCGCTGGATGCGTTTCATGTGGAAGATGTTCGCAATCTGGCTGGGGATTGGCGCTGTGCTGGTGGTGATCGCGCAGCTCATCCAGTACGGCCCCATGTAAGAGGAAACTGCCATGAAAAACAAGCTGAAACAGTTGATTCTGGAGCAGTCCGAGAAGCTGCTGGAAATGGCTGACCGCATTTTCGACAATCCTGAGTACGACGGCGAGGAAGTATTCGCCTCCGGGCTCCTGGAAGACTATCTGGAGCGTAACGGCTTTCAGGTGGACCGGGGACTGGGCAGCTGGGATACCGCCTTCCGTGCCGTGTGGCGCAATGGCGAGGGCGGTCCCCGGATCGGCCTGCTGTGCGAATACGACGCACTGAGGAAGCTGGGCCACGGCTGCGGGCACCATATGCAGGGACCCGCCATCTGCGGCACTGCCGTGGCGCTGAAAAACGCGGGCATTCAGGAGCCCTTTGAGCTGATCGTCTACGGTACTCCCGCCGAGGAAACCCGGGGGGCGAAGATCACCCTGTGGGAGGACGGTTACTTCCGGGATATCGATGTGGCGCTCATGATGCACGGCGGCCCCGACACCTGCGTGGATGAAAAGAGCATGGCGCTGTCCAACTACACCGTTACCTTCCACGGCAAAGGCGCCCATGCCGCGTTGGCTCCCGAGCAGGGCCGCAGCGCGCTGGATGCCCTGCTGCTGAGCTTCAATGCCATTGAGTTCCTGCGGGAACACGTCCGTGAAGATACCAGAATGCACTATACCGTGGCGGAGCTTCCCGGCCCTGCCAACGTAGTTCCGAATCGCGCTGTCGGCAGCTTCAGCCTGCGCAGCTATTCCAGGGATGTGCTCAACGGGGTTTGCCAGCGCTTCGAGCGGATTATTCAGGGTGCGGCTCTGATGGCGGATGTAACCTATGAAATCAGGAAGGATAAGGATCTCGACAACAAGGTGCCCTGCTATCTCCTGAATGAGATCATCATGAAGAACGCCGCGTTCTTCCAGGCTCCCGGCATTGCGCCTCCCCGGAAAAAGACCGGAAGCACAGACTTCGGAAACATTACCAACCACATTCCCGGAAGCTGTATCCGGATTCAGTTTGTTCCCAAGGGAACCTCCAGTCACTCTCAGGAATTTGTAGATGCCGGTAAAAGCCAGCAGGCGCATAACGCGGTTCTGATATCCGCTCAGATCCTTGCGGGAACAGCCCTCGATTTGATTACCGGCAAAGGCATGATTGACCGCCTCTGGCAGGACTTTGAAGAGGCAAAGAAGAACGCCTGAGTGCATGAATTGTATCCATCGGGACTGCAGAAGTCCCAAGCACCCCAGCCACGTTTGATGGCTGGGGTGCTTTTTTGGGGGGGGAAGAGCTGCCTAAGCGGGCTTTTTGCTTGACAAAATATCCCACTTAAATTATTATAAAGTTATAAAAATTATAACATACAATTGATTCTGAAACAATCGAGATAGTCTCTCGAGATGTTATTGGATATCAATAAAGAGTTTGGTTTACTGTTAAAAAGGATTGTAAAAATCATATGAAAAATGCGAAAATAGATGCCAATGGAACAGAAATCAGAGTAATGGGCGATGTTGTGAATGAAGATGCTTATATTTCATTGACGGATATTGCAAAATATAAAAATCCAGACAATGCCTTCATTGTGGTGGCAAACTGGATGCGTAATCATTCAACGATTTCTTTTTTGGGCTTGTGGGAACAAATCCACAATCCTAATTTTAAACCTATCGAATTCGATAGGTTTAAAGCAGAATCCGGAGACAATGCGTTTACATTGACACCACAGCAGTGGATAAAAGCAACAGATGCAATAGGAATCATATCAAAATCAGGCCGATATGGCGGCACTTATGCGCATACAGATATTGCTTTTGAGTTTGCCTCGTGGATTTCGCCAGAATTTAAGCTTTATATTATCAAGGATTATCAGCGGTTAAGGAAAGACGAAGCAGCTCGGTTAGCGATTGGATGGGATGTAAAGAGGGAGCTTTCAAAAATAAACTATCGTATTCATTCGGATGCGGTAAAAGAATGTTTGATCGCGCCCACATTGTCTGCCCAGGAAATGGCGTATACATATGCTTCAGAAGCGGATATTTTAAATATGGCTTTGTTTGGAAAAACAGCTGCACAATGGAGAAGTGAAAAAGGGGTCAAAGGGAAGACTCCCAATATCAGAGATTTCGCTTCAGCGGAAGAATTGGTTGTGCTTATCAATCTGGAAGATACGAATGCAGACCTGATAAGACAGGATGTGCCGCAAATGGAAAGGCTAAAACTATTAAGAGAAAAGGCGTACAGACAATTAGAACTTTTGAAAAAGAACCAAGATACGATTGATTCACTAAAGAAAAATCTTATTGATTCGTGAATGTAGAACACAAGGAGGAACCCTATGGAAACAGCACAGGAACAAAAAATGGACGAAAAGCTTCGGCAGTCCGAGGCCCGGGAGGAGAGATTCCAGCATCTTTTCCGTCATCTGCTCCATATGCTGGAAAAATTCATCGCCATCATCACCCTCGTCGTACTGCTGGCGGCCATGGGCCGGGAGATCGTTGAGCTGATCCTGCACCCCGGCGCCACCAGCAACGTCAGCGGCTTTCTGCATGAGATCCTGACCATTGTCGTGGGGCTGGAGTTCGTCCGGATGCTCATCGACACCACCCCCGCCAGTATTCTGGAGGTCCTCACCGTAGCCATCACCCGCCACGTGATCCTCAGCCACGACGACCCTGTCAGCAACCTTCTCAGCGTTGCCTGCATCGCCGGTCTCTTCGCCATCCGCCGGTTCCTCTTCCGCAGAGGCGAGCTGAAGCAGGAAATGGTGGAGAAGGAGTAACAATGCTTGGCGTATTCATAAATGTAATTGCTGTTATCTGGTTCTATAAGGCTCTATGTCAATAGTTGGGGTAGAGACAAAACACAAATAATTGGGTCGTGTCGGAGTAAAT
>OLHA01001502.1_pt1 | contig 12474 bp, 9 predicted proteins | sample 1605961 | NCBI WGS metagenome assembly OLHA01 (sample SAMN03283288) | human gut metagenome | biome: human-associated habitat; material: feces | host: Homo sapiens | place: Peru | collected 2012
GAGCTGGGCATTGAGACCTACGCCATGAACTGGCCCATCGGCTCCGGCAAGGACTTTCAGGGCGTTTACGACCGGGAGAAGAGTGAGCTTTTGTTCTTCTCCGGCGTTTCCGGCAAGAACAAGGCGGGCAAGCACGCCATAGACCTGTACGATCCCCAGGTTGCCCAGCTTCTGGATTCCGAAGAGAAGCACCGCCAGCTCATTGACGATGTGGAGCTGCTGTCCGCCGGACGGGAAATGGATATGGAAGAGGTCCGCCGGGGCCAGCTGAGCCCGGTGTTTTTCGGCTCTGCGCTGACCAACTTCGGCATTGAGCCCTTCCTGGAGTCCTTCCTGAAGCTGACACCGCCCCCTCTGGCACGGGTGGCGGACTGCGGCACCATTGATCCCTTCAGCCCGGATTTCTCCGCCTTCGTCTTTAAGATCCAGGCCAACATGAACAAGGCCCACCGGGACCGGCTGGCCTTTATGCGCATCTGCTCCGGAAAATTCCAGCGGGACGCGGAGTATTTCCATGTCCAGGGCAACCGGAAAATGCGCCTGAGCCAGCCTCAGCAGATGATGGCTGCCGAGCGGGAAATTGTGGACGAGGCTTACGCCGGGGACGTCATCGGCGTCTTCGACCCGGGCATCTTCTCCATTGGCGATACCATTACCGTTCCGGGCAAGAAGTTCTCCTATTCCGGAATTCCTACCTTCGCTCCGGAGCATTTTGCCAGAGTTTCCGCCAAGGACTCCATGAAGCGCAAGCAGTTTGTCAAGGGTACGGAGCAGATTGCTCAGGAAGGCGCCATCCAGATTTTCAAGGTGCCCAATTCCGGTATGGAAGAGGTCATTGTGGGTGTTGTTGGTACGCTGCAATTTGACGTGTTCCAGTACCGCATGAAAAACGAGTATGGTGTGGAGCTGCGCATGGAGGGCCTGCCCTATGAGGAAATCCGCCTGATCGACAGCTATCCCGGAGACCTGACGGATATGAACCTGGGCAGCGACGCCGAGCTGCTGGAGGACTACAAGGGTAGAAACCTGCTGGTATTCACAAGTTACTGGGCCATCGATTTCACCTGCCGGAGAAATCCGGGCCTGCAGGTGTCTGAGATCGTGGTATCGGAAGGGTAAGAACATGAACTTCTGGGGGCATTTGAAAACCGTATCCCATCATCGCTGGCTGGTCTGCAAAGGCTGCTTTCGGGTGGGGCTATACCGCCAGGGACTTACCCATGATCTGAGTAAGTTTTCCCCGACGGAATTCCGGCAGGGCATCAAATACTACCAGGGCTACCGCAGCCCCAATGCCGCCGAACGGGAGCAAAAGGGCTACAGCGAGGCGTGGATGCACCACAAGGGCCGCAACCGGCACCACTATGAATACTGGACGGACCTGAGCCCTACAACCAAGCGCTATGAGCCGGTGCCCATGCCCAGAAAATACCTGGTGGAGATGGTTATGGACCGCCGGGCCGCCTGCATGACCTACGAGGGGAAGAACTACACGTCGGCTTCCCCTTACAATTACTTTGTCAAAAGCCGGGAGCGGACGCTGATGCATCCGGATACGGAGCGGGCGCTTGCGTTTCTGCTGGAAATGCTCCGGGACCGGGGAGAGGCGGAGACTTTCCGCTACATACGTTCCTCTGTGCTGAAAGGAAAGCCCTTCCCCTGGGAATGCGAGGAAAAAGGAGCGACAAAATGAAAAAATCCAACCGTATTCCCTGGAAAACAGTCTTGGTTGTCTGCCTTTGGGCCTGCGTGATGTTTGCCGAAGAGCTGGTGCGGCTGGCGCTTTCCCGCGGCGCGGCACCGGAGGACGGCATTTTTCGACATATCGTTTATACGCTGCTCTATGGTGGCAAACGGGCAAAACTCCTGCTTTTTGTGTATTTCCTGGCAATGCTTGCCCTCGCGGCGGTGCAGCTGCGGGGCCTCCGGGGGGCAAAGAAAAAATTCCGGGCTCCGGCGCTGATACTTGCCCTGTTTTTTACGCAGAATACGCTCATTTACCTGTCACCGACCCAAAAGCTGGTAAACCTTGTGGCGGTGCCCCGGATCGGGCTCCTGGAAAATCTGCTGTTCTGGATATCCATGACTGCCAGCTTTTACAGCCTGATTCTGCTGTTTTGCAGCTGGATGTCCGTACCCATGGGGGAGCGGACGTCCTTCCGGCCTAAGCGGCAGCTGCTGTGGGCAGGAATTATCCTGCTGTGCTGGCTGCCGCTGCTGATTCTGCGGTCTCCCGGGTCTATTTATTTGGATACCACGGTGCAGATTTTGCAGTACCAGGGTTATCAGCCAATCCAGGCCTCCTCGCCTGTGCTGTTGACCTTTGTCTATGGGTTCCTCATGACCCTGGGACAGCGCCTGGGCGGAAACAATCTGGGGCTGTTTTTCTGCGTTTTGTTCCAGGTCATCCTGGGACTGTATGCTGTGAGCTTTGGCTGTGAAGAGGCTGCGTCCCGTTCCGGCAAGAAGTACATTGGCTTTATGCTCAGCCTGTTTTTTGGCCTCGCCATGATGTATGTCTCCATGGCCCAGGGGGCTTTGAAGGATTCTGTTTACAGTCCGCTGTTTTTGCTGCTGATTATCTTTTACTGCCGGACTTTGGAGGATGGCTCTAAAAGAAACACGGTCCCGCTGCTTATTCTGGCACTTTTGTGCGGGGCTGCCAGAAAGGGCGGAATGTACCTTTCCGCGCTGATCTTGCTCTGTCTGGTGGGAAAAAAAGAGCTGCGCCGGTTTGCGGTGGCTGCCTGCCTGTCATTGGTGGCGCTGCACTGTCTGGTGAACTGGGCGCTTTATCCGGCAGTCGGCATCGAAAGCCCGGAGGAAAAGGAAAACTACAGCTTTTTCTATCAATTAACGGGCTATTATTGCAGCAACCACCCCGATTGGGTCACGGAAGAGGAAAAGGAAATCATCTCCCAGGTTCTGGACTATGACACGGTGGTGACGCAGTACGATCCCAAAATTGTGGATGCGATCAAGGCTACCTATCATGCGGATACTCCAATGCAGGTGCAGCGCTATTTGCTGCTGCATGGCAAGCTGGCGCTGAAGCACCCGCTGACCATGCTGGAAGCGGTGGTATATTCGAGAAACTGGTATTTTTGTCCCTTTGCATGGGATGTGGAGAAGACCATCGGCGAGGTGTCGATCGGTTTTGACTATGTGGAACCCCAGCTGAGCGGCTTCTCCAGATGGCTGGAGAGCGACGCCAGGCGTGCTGCGGAGTCAAAGCTTTGGGACTTTGAGCATAGTTATCCTGTGCGGATTTTTGTGGTTTCCGGCATTTACAATTGGCTGGGGCTGCTGCTTGGACTTGCCACCTGGTATGCGGGCAGCAGAGAAAAAAAGCAAATGGCCTTGCCGGTACTGCTGGCCATCGTTGGGCTGCTGCTGACCCATGTCAACGGCGCTGTTCGCTATGCGGGGCCTGTGGTCTATTCCGTGCCGGTACTGCTGGTGTTGATGAAGGCGAAGAAGACCAAGCCTGCTCAGATATCCTGAAAATAGCTGCTTTTGGGATTTGCCATGACATATTGGAGGAATTTGTGTGAATTACCAGACGATTGAGCAGGAGCTTGCCGAGCTGCCCCTGTACATCTATGCCTGGGTGGACCCGCAGAGCCTGGAATTTTCAGACCGGGTGCGCCATATCTGCCAGACGGAGTGTGCCATGTACGGCAAAAGCTGGGCCTGCCCGCCTGGGGTGGGGACGGTGGCGGAATGCAGAGCCAAGTGCCTGAGCTACAATAAGGCCCTGCTGATTTCCAGCCTGACGGAGGTGGCGGACATTGCGGATCTGGAGGCAACCCTTGCCACCCGCCGGGACCATGAGAGCCTGACGGATCAGGTGGGGGATATTCTCCGGGCCCATGGGTTGGAGCCCTATATTCTCTCCACCGAGGCCTGTGCCATCTGCGGCCGCTGCGCCATCCTGGATGGCAAGCCCTGCCGCCATCCGGAAAAAATGCATCCCTGTGTGGAAAGCCAGGGCATCAACATCATTCCTACGCTGGAGGAGAACGGACTGGAGTTCCAGTACGGGCAGAATGTGGTCACCTGGGTGTCGCTGCTGCTGTTCCATACCGGGGAATAAATGCAAAAATATCGAATAAAAATACGCACGGCCCTTTCCAAACTGGAAAAGGGCCGTAAACAATGTATAAAAACCGTCGGTTTTGACAAAATAATTTATCAATTTTGTACAAACCGTGAAATCTTCCGGGATTTGGGAAATCCTATTGAAAAATGGATGCCATCGTGATATACTGTTTTGGCACTTAGAGAATTCAAATGTGTAAATATCGGGCAAAAAATATCGATTCGCGGTATTCGCCCGTGTATTTGAAAGGGGTATTGTATGTCTCACAAGTATGTTTATTTGTTCACCGAGGGTGACGGTTCCATGCGAGAGCTTCTGGGCGGCAAGGGCGCCAATCTGGCAGAGATGACCAGGATCGGCCTTCCGGTTCCCCAGGGCTTTACTATTTCTACCGAAGCCTGCACCAAGTACTACGAGGACGGCCAGAAGATCAATGACGAGATCATGGCCCAGATCATGGAGTACGTGGACAAGATGGAGCAGATCAACGGCAAGAAGTTCGGCGATCTGAATAACCCTCTGCTGGTCTCCGTCCGCTCCGGTGCCCGGGCCTCCATGCCCGGTATGATGGACACCATCCTGAACCTGGGCCTGAACGACGATGTTGTGGATGCCATGATCAAGGGCAATCCCGATCCCGCCTTCGCCCGGTTTGTTTACGACTCCTACCGCCGGTTCATCCAGATGTTCTCCGACGTGGTTATGGAAGTGGGCAAGAAGTATTTTGAGCAGCTCATCGATGAGATGAAGCAGCGCAAGGGCGTCACCTATGACGTGGAGCTCACCGCAGAGGACCTGAAGGAATTGGCTTCCCAGTTCAAGGCCGAGTACAAGGCCAAGCTGGGTGTGGAATTCCCCTCCGATCCCAAGGTGCAGCTGTACGAGGCCATCCGTGCCGTCTTCCGCTCCTGGGATAACCCCAGAGCCAATGTCTATCGCCGCGACAACGACATCCCCTATTCCTGGGGCACTGCCGTCAATGTCATGCCCATGGTATTTGGCAACCTGAACGACAATTCCGGCACCGGCGTGGCCTTTACCCGTGACCCCGCCACCGGCGAGAAGAAGCTCATGGGCGAATTCCTGACCAACGCCCAGGGCGAGGATGTGGTGGCCGGTGTCCGTACCCCCATGCCCATTGCCCAGATGGCTGACAAGTTCCCCGAAGCATATGAGCAGTTCGTCAAGGTCTGTGCATTGCTGGAGGACCACTACCGGGATATGCAGGATATGGAGTTCACCGTGGAGAACGGCAAGCTCTATATGCTCCAGACCCGTAACGGCAAGCGTACCGCCAAGGCCGCTCTGAAGATCGCCTGTGACCTCTTGGACGAGGGCATGATCGATGAGAAGAAGGCCGTTTCCATGATCGACCCCCGGAATCTGGATACCCTGCTGCACCCCCAGTTTGATGCCAAGGCTCTGAAGGAGGCTACCCCCATCGGCCGTGGTCTGGGCGCTTCTCCCGGAGCTGCCTGCGGCAAGGTCGTGTTCTCTGCCGAGGATGCGGAAAAGTGGGCCGCCAGAGGCGAAAAGGTTGTTCTGGTTCGTCTGGAGACTTCTCCTGAGGATATCACCGGCATGAAGGTTGCCCAGGGCATCCTGACTGTTCGCGGCGGCATGACCTCTCACGCTGCCGTTGTGGCCCGGGGCATGGGTTCCTGCTGCGTCTCCGGCTGCGGCGAGATCAATATGGACGAAGAGCACAAGCAGTTTACGCTGGGCGGCAAGACCTACCACGAGGGCGACTTCATCTCCATCGATGGTTCAACCGGCAATATTTATGAAGGCGTTATCCCCACTGTGGATGCCGAAATCGCCGGTGAGTTCGGCCGCATTATGGCTCTGGCCGACAAGTACCGCACCATGAAGGTCCGCACCAATGCCGATACCCCCACCGATGCCAAGAAGGCAAAGGAGCTGGGCGCAGAGGGCATTGGCCTGTGCCGTACCGAGCATATGTTCTTTGACCCCGAGCGGATTGCTGCTTTCCGGGAGATGATCTGCTCCGATACCGTTGCAGAGCGGGAAGCCGCTCTGGACAAGATCCTGCCCTATCAGCAGGGTGACTTTGAGAAGCTCTATGAGGCCCTGGAGGGAAGCCCTGTGTGCATCCGCTTCCTGGATCCCCCTCTGCATGAGTTCGTTCCCACCACCCAGGCTGAGATCGAGCAGCTTGCTGCGGCCCAGGGCAAGAGCGTAGAGGCCATCAAGGCCATCATCGCCTCCCTGCATGAGTTCAACCCCATGATGGGTCACCGCGGCTGCCGCCTGACCGTCACCTATCCGGAGATTGCCAAAATGCAGACCAAGGCCATCATCCGGGCCGCCATCAATGTCAAAAAGGCCCATCCCGATTGGGAAATCAAGCCCGAGATCATGATCCCCCTGGTTGGCGAGACCAAGGAACTGGCCTTTGTGAAGAAGGTAGTCGTGGAGACGGCCGATGCAGAAATCGCTGCCGCCGGTGTGGAGCTGACCTACGAGGTTGGTACCATGATCGAGATCCCTCGCGCAGCTCTGACTGCTGACGAGATCGCCAAGGAAGCCGAGTTCTTCTGCTTCGGCACCAACGATCTGACCCAGATGACCTTCGGCTTCTCCCGCGACGATGCAGGCAAGTTCCTGAACGCCTACTATGAGGCCAAGATCTATGAGAACGATCCCTTTGCCAAGCTGGACCAGAACGGCGTTGGCAAGCTGATGAAGGTTGCCATGGAGCTGGGCAAGAAGACCCGGCCCAACCTGCACTGCGGCATCTGCGGCGAGCATGGCGGCGACCCCGCTTCCGTGGAGTTCTGCAATGCCCTGGGCCTGGACTATGTGTCCTGCAGCCCCTTCCGCGTGCCCATCGCCCGTCTGGCTGCTGCCCAGGCTGCCATTAAGCAGGAGGCTGAAAAGGCCGATGCGGAAAAGGCTGCCGAGGAAGCCAAGGCTGCCGACCGCGAGAAGGCCAAGGAAGCTGCTAAGGAGGCTGCCAAGGAGTTCGCCGAGAGCGCCAAGGAGGCTGCCGCAGTTGTGGCCGCTGACGTAGCCGATGCCGCCAAGGCAGGCTTCGCCGGAGCCAAGGCCGGTTTGGCTGCCGCCAAGAAGGCCTACCTGGAGAACAGAAACAAGTAAAAACCGATTCCTTTTCAGGCAGCTCCTTCCGGGGCTGCCTGGTTTGTCCTTGTGTGGCGGACGTTCTTCCATTGAGGAAAAATTCTTGACAAAGTGCTGTTTTGTCTGTACAATGAGGACAAGTGAATAGAAAAAGCTATGACGAAGACGGATTTGGTTGCGCACCATATAGAGAGCCGGGGACGGTGGAAGCCTGGCAGGCAGCAGTCATAATATCCCATCCCTTCCGAGCTGAGGTTCCCCAAAGCGCTGCAAGTAGGGGCTTCCGCGCAGGCTGCGTAAGTGCCTAGGGCTTGTTGGAGCCTGAAAGCGGCGTGCGTTTCTGCACGCAATTTGAGTGGTACCGCGGGTAATTTAGACTCGTCTCAAAGTAATTTGAGACGAGTCTTTTTATTTTGGGAAACTGTGAATGGACTGGCATTTTGACACCGGACTGCGTGCCGATCTGTTTGGAGTTTTCCGGGAAAGAGAGGAAAATCTTATGAAACTGAGAAAAAAGAATCTTTTGGTGGTAAGCGTCATGCTTTTTGCGCTGTTCTTTGGGGCGGGGAATCTGATTTTTCCGCCCTTTTTGGGGCAGAATGCGGGAGCCAATACCCTCCCGGCCATGGTTGGCTTTCTGGTGACGGCGGTGATATTGCCGGTGCTGGGCGTGGTGGTCGTGGCCCGATTCGATGGGCTGGAAAAGCTGGGCCGTCAGGTGGGCAAGCGGTTTGCACTGGTGTTTGCAGTGCTCATCTATCTGTCCATCGGTCCGGGACTGGGCATTCCCAGAGCGGCCTCCGTGCCCTTTGAGATGGCTGTGGCCCCCTATCTGCCGGAGAACAGCAATGCGGCGCTGTGGATGGCGGCGTATTCCCTGGTGTTTTTCCTGGTGGCGCTCTGGCTGTGCCTGAACCCCGGCAAGCTGGTAGACCGCATCGGTCGGGGCCTTACGCCGGTGCTGCTGGTGCTGCTGACGCTGCTGTTTGCCTGCTTCCTGTTCCGGGGCGAAACCCAGGTTGCGCCGCCTCAGGAGAGCTACGCCCACGCGCCGCTGCTCAAGGGCTTTACTGAGGGCTATAACACCATGGATACCATTGCCGCACTGAATTTCGGCCTGGTGATTTCCACCACCCTGGGAAGCTTTGGTCTGGAGCAGAAGCGGGACAAAATGCGCTATACGGTTCGGGCGGGTCTGCTGGCCGGTACCATCCTGGCCCTGGTGTATGCCATGCTGTCCTATATGGGAATGTGCAGCTCCGGGGTCTATGAAATTCAGGAAAACGGCGCCTGGACGCTGCGGTGCATTGTCTACCAGGTGTTCGGCAGTATCGGTGCCGTGCTGCTGGCTGCCATCTTCACCCTGGCCTGTCTGACCACCTGTGTGGGCCTGATTAACTCCATTTCTCAGTATTTTTCCATGCTTTTCCAGAAGGTTTCCTACCGCGCCTGGGTCTATATCATTACATTTTTCTCTTTCCTGGTGTGCAATCTGGGCCTGAGCATGATTCTCAGCATCTCCATCCCGGTGCTGAACGCCATTTACCCTGTGGCAATTGTGCTGATTTTGCTGGGCTTGAGCCATGATCTCTGGAAAAACAACCGCTTTGCCTATCCCATGACTGTGGCGGGCACGGCGGTGGTCAGCGTGCTGTTCGCTTTGGGTGAAGCGGGAGTGCCCCTTGGCGGTGTGAATACGCTGCTGCATGGGCTGCCCATGTACAAGCTGGGCTTTGGTTGGGTTAGTGTGGCGGCGGCAATGCTGCTGCTCAGTCTGACGGTCAATGCATTGTACAGAGGCTGCAAATCGGAACAAACCGTTATAAATCCGGGCGGGGAATAAAAAGATACACAAAAGAAAGCTTTGTGTCTTTTCTTTTCCGGAAGAATCATGTATAATAATGCCATGGATTCATACCGGCTATTGCCGGATATTTCAATCGGGAGGTTTTTCGAATGTCTTTACAGACGCTGCATCTTGCAAAGGCACAGCAGGAAATTCTGGACAGGGGGTTTGCTTCGGCTTTCGGCGGAAAGCCGGAACGCTATTTCTCCGCGCCCGGCCGCACGGAGATCGGCGGCAACCATACGGATCATCAGCGGGGCCGGGTCCTGGCGGCTGCCGTAAATCTGGATACCCAGGCTGCGGTCCGGGTCAATGGGACTCAGACCGTGCGCATTCTCTCCAAGGGCTATCCTCTGTGCACCGTGTCGCTGGACAGCCTGGTGCCCCAGAAGGAGGAAATCAATTCTACCCCCGCCTTGGTGCGGGGCGTCTGCGCCCGCTTTGCAGAGCTGGGCTGCCGGGTGGCGGGCTTTGATGCCTACTGCGAGAGCACGGTGCTGCCCGGGTCCGGCCTGAGCTCCTCCGCCGCTTTTGAGGTGCTCATCGGAACCATTGTCAACGGCCTGTTTTTTGAGGGGAAGGTCAGCCAGCCGGAAATTGCCCAAATTGGCCAGTATGCCGAGAATGTCTTCTTTGGCAAGCCCTGCGGCCTTATGGATCAGACGGCCTCTGCCGTGGGCAATCTGGTGACCATTGATTTCTTCGACAAGGAGCATCCTGTCATCGAGCCGGTGGATTTTGATTTCTCCGCCTGCGGCCATGCCCTGTGCATCATCGACAGCCAGGCCAGCCACGCGGACCTGACGGATGAGTATGCCGCCATTCCCGGGGAGCTGAAGCAGGTCTGTGCCTACTTTGGCAAGGAGGTTCTGACCCAGATCGACGAGCAGGAATTCTTTGCCGCCATCCCTGCACTGCGGAAGGTCTGCCCGGACCGGGCGGTGCTGCGGGCCATTCACTTCTATCAGGAGAACGCTCGGGTGCCCCAGCAGGTGGCAGCGCTGCGGGAGGGCAATTTCCGGCGCTTTCTGGAGCTGGTCAAGCAGAGCGGCTACTCCTCCTATATGTATTTGCAGAATGTTATCCCCGCCGGTTACACCGAGCATCAGGACGTTGCCCTGAGTCTTGCTCTGTGCGAGCACTATTTGCAGGGCAAGGGCGCTTACCGGGTTCATGGCGGCGGCTTTGCCGGAACCGTCCAGGCCTTCGTGCCCTTTGAGATTCTGGAAAGTTTCCGGGCCGGCATCGATGCCGTTCTGGGCCAGGGAGCCTGCCACGTATTGTCCATCCGCCCCCAGGGCGGTGTGGAGATGGAAGTGGAGGCATAAGCCATGCAGATCGAAACCTACATTGATTCCCTGGTTTCCTATGCCATGAACCGGGGGCTTGCCGAGCCTGTGGACCATCAGGTGCTGGTAAACCGCATCCTGGACATCCTGCATAAGGAGGACTATGCGCCCTCCGACGAGCCCCAGAGCGAGGACCTGGAGGAGATTCTGAAGGGCATTCTGGACTATGCCTGTGAAAAGGGCCTGTGCGAGGACAATGTTACGGCTCGGGACATTTTCGATACCCGTATTATGGGGGCTGTGACCCCCATGCCGCGAGAGATCATCCGCACTTTCCGGGAGAAATATGCCGTGTCCCCCCAGGAGGCTACGGATTGGTATTACCGCCTGAGCTGCGATACGGATTACATTCGCCGTTACCGCATTGCCAGGGACATGCGCTGGAAATATGCCAGTGAATACGGTGAGATGGACATCACCATCAACCTGTCCAAGCCTGAAAAGGACCCCAAGGCCATTGCTGCCGCCAAGAATGCCCCCCAGTCCGGCTACCCCAAGTGCCAGCTGTGCCGGGAAAACGAGGGTTACGCCGGACGGATGAACCATCCTGCCCGGGCAAACCACAGGATCGTTCCCGTGACCATTGGGGGCAAGGCGTGGTTCCTGCAATACTCCCCCTATGTTTATTACAATGAGCACTGCATCGTATTCAACGGGGAGCATGTGCCCATGGTCATTGACCGTGCGGCATTCCGGAAGCTTCTGGAATTTGTGACCGCCTTCCCCCACTACTTTGTGGGCTCCAATGCCGATCTGCCCATTGTGGGCGGCTCCATTCTCAGCCACGAGCATTTTCAGGGCGGACACTACACCTTCGCCATGGAAACCGCCCCTGTGGAAACGCCCGTTTCCTTCCGTGGCTATGAAGATAATATCCAGGCGGGCCTTGTGAAATGGCCCATGAGCGTCATCCGGTTGGACGGCGAGGATCCCAAGCGACTGGCGGAGCTGGCGGAGAAGATCAAAAAGGTACGCGAAGCCATCGAAGCGTGACCCGCGGCGCAAGTGCGCAAAATGATACACAGGAGGATATTATCATGCCCCACGTTCATGTCACCGTCACCGGAAAGCACACCCGAGAGTGGAAGCAGGATCTGATGGATTTTGCCGCCGCCACCATCCACGCCAATACCAGCACGCCCCTGAAGAATGTGTATGTCTACATCCACGAGATGGATCCGGAGAACGTCCGCAAGACCGCGCCCATCGTGCGCATCGACTGGACGACTATCCCGGATCGTACCCAGCAGGCGAAAAACGCCATCATGACGGCGCTGACCGACAAGCTGGCGGAGATCACCGGCGAGAATAAGATGGAGATCAGTATCCTTATCAACGATATCCCGCTGGCCTGCGGTATGCTGGGCGGCATCTCACGCGCCGACAACTGCGATTGGTGACGCAGAGCAAAAAAGCAGGTGATGTTATGCGACTTTGCGCACATAGTCAAACACCTCCTCCAAAAGTACAAAGGCCTATCCTCGTGTTATGTTTCGTTAGTATCACTTTGCTGTACGCACTCTTTTTGCTTGGCTCATTCGCTGGCTTTTATTATGAGAAAAGTGTGCTAAGCGGCATCTTGATGCTTGCCATCCCAACAGCGATGACGATAGTAGTATGCTGTATCATAATGAGCGATATGCGCAGGGCGTATATCGAAGTGGATGAAAGCACGATCCGTGTAGTGGACTACTATTTTGGCATAAAAAAAGAGAAGCTGTTTTCCTTTGCGGACATTACAAGCGCTGAAACAGTCATTGGGTACTCATCTCGGGTAAAGGGCTACCGAATTAGTGCCGGGGGTACACAATACATTGTTGCAAGGAAAGACAATAAGTACCTTTTCAAAGTGATCTGCACAGCGGACACGATCAACATTTTTCAGAAATATCTTGTGTAATGGCTCTTGGTATATTGAATTAAACAAATAGCAAGCCGGCGTGACCGTTGCGGTCACGCCGGTTTGCCGTTTAATGGCATGGAAGCGCATTATTCCTCGTCTTCAAACAAGTATTGTGCCAGCTTGTTGAACATGTGATCCCGGTGGCGGATCACCTCCACGTCCTTGCCGTCGG
>OLHA01001506.1_pt1 | contig 12452 bp, 12 predicted proteins | sample 1605961 | NCBI WGS metagenome assembly OLHA01 (sample SAMN03283288) | human gut metagenome | biome: human-associated habitat; material: feces | host: Homo sapiens | place: Peru | collected 2012
CACACCAGTGACGTCGGTCACTGGTTCGCAGCGACATACTTTTCTAACAGCCCCCAGAACCGCCCTACTCCGTCAAATCAAAGTCCTTCCAAAAGGCCTTCATGGCCCGCTGGCAGGCGGCGGGGTCTACGTAATAGGACATGGCGTGGCCTGCGCCGGGGACCACCACCAGCCGCCTTTGGGCGGTGCAAGCGCGATAGTTCCGATAGGTCATCTCAATGGGCACAAAGCGGTCCTCGGTGCCATGGATGAAGAGAATAGGCAGTTTCGTCTGCTTCATCGCCGTAAGGGTCGAATAGCTGTCGGAGGCAGTGTGGATCTTTTCACGGAAAATTTTCTCCGTCACCCAGCCCCTCAGCCAGGTATAGTTCATGTGCAGGTTCTTTTTGCTCACGTGCATCATGATGTCCCGGGGGGATGTGAAGCCGCAATCGGCAATCACGCCCCGGACGCTCTCCGGCATCTCCATGCCCGCTGCCATGAGCACCGTGGTGGAGCCCATGGAAACGCCTGCCAGATAGATGGGCAGGCCGAAATTCTGCCCGTCCGCCCATTGAGCCCACTGGCGGCAGTCGCTGCGCTCCAAAAGGCCGAAGCCCAGGTAATCCCCCTGGCTGTCCCCGTGGGCCCGCTGCTCCACCAGCAGCACGTTGCAGTGGTTCTCCAGCCAGAAGGCCGCTACGGCTCCGAAATCCCGGGCCCAGGAGGAGCGCCAGCCATGGAAGGCAATGATCAGTCGCCGGGGGTACTTACTTTTCAGCAGGTGGCCTTTCAGGGTCAGGCCGTCAGAGGAGCGAATGGTTACATCCTGCCGTGGGCAGCTCTCCAGCGCTTCCTGGGCCGCCTTACGCCTGGCATTGAAGCTGCCGTCCGCCTTTTTGCCCGCCACGTTAAAATACTTGCTGTAGCCGGGGATCTTCCGATCCATAGCCAGATCGGTCAAAGCCTTGCTGGCCCCGCAGCTCACCGCCGCAGCGCCCACGCCCACACCGGCCAGAGCCCCCAGGGCGATGGCCGCCGCCGTCTTTTTCTGCATAGTGGTTCCGCCTTTCTTTTTTTCTTTCAAGATACTCCACGATTCTAAACTGAGAAGAAATGATACCAAAACACGCCCCGGGAAATTGCTCCGGGGCGTGTGTCATTACCATATCAGCGCGTTGCCGAATGCAGTCCGCAGACCAAACAAGTGCCGTGCAGTCCGGCTTCCGGCTGCATAGGCTGCGGCAGCGGCACTGCCGCCTCGGGTACGCACCACCAGGATCACCACGGAGACAATAAGCACCACCGCCAGAAGAGCCGCGATGAGGGCCAGGGCCTTAACAAGGCCTGCATCCTTATTCTTTGCCCTGGGCTGGGGCTGCTGGGGACGGGGGCTCTGCTGAGGGCGCTGACTCTGCTGGGGGCGCTGACTCTGCTGGGGGCGGCTGGGCTGCTGAGGCCGGGGGGCAGCGGGTCTTCCCGCCGTCTTGGCCGCGGGCCGCTTGGCTGCGGGCAGGGTCAAAGAGGGCAACATCTCATAGACCACCTGTGCCGCCCGCTCGGGGTCCTGGTGCAGCAGCATATCCGTGCGCAGCAGGGCGGGCAGGCTTTCGGCCTGGGTAAAATGGACGCCCTGGGAAGCGTAGTGCTGCATCTGCTTCTGGATGGCGGTCTGGGCATCCTGCAGGTCTGCCTGGATGGCCGCCTCGGTATAGCCGGTGAGCTGAGAGATGGCCTTGGCGCTGAGGCCGCTGAGGCTATAGAGATAGAGGTTCAGGCGCTGCCGGTCCTCCAGCATATCCGCCAGCATGACGGCCACCTGGGCGGTTTCCGCCTTGTTCAGGTCCATGCCGGGGAAGGAAAAGCTCTTCTTGTCCTCCGACGCGTCGGCCTGGCCGTTTTCCAGCAGGGTGGCCCGGACCCGCATACAGCGCATGGCTGTCAGATGGCCCATCCAGTTATAGAAGCGCTCCGGCTCCTGGAGAGAATCCAGCTTTTCCGCCACGGTTTTCAGGACCACGGTGGTCATCTTTTCCGCTGACTGCCGGGAGGGCAGCAGCTTGCCGCACTGATAGTGGACAATGCCCCAGGAATAGGTCAGCAGCTCTACAAGGGCCTTCCGGTCCCCCCGCTGGGCTGCAAAGATATACTCCCGCAGAGAATCCTTATTCATACTTTCTCGCTCCTTACGCTGTTGCGTCCGTGACCGCCGCCGTCGTCTCGGCGGTTGTCTCTTCCGTGGTTTCTTCCGTTGTGGCCTCGGTAGTAGCCTCCGTGGTGGCGGCCGTGGTAGAAGTGGTGGTGGAATCCGCCTTAGTGCCCGTGATGCGCTCGGGGATCCGCTTCATGGCCTTCTGCATGGCGGTATAGCTGTCCGCCGTCACCTTGTCTACATAGTTATTTTCATAGGCATACATGGCCTGTTCAATGCGGACCACCCGGCGATAGCCATCGCACTCCGTTTCCTTCTCGGTGTAGATGGGGATGTAGCTGAAATTCGTGACCTTGGTGGTTTTCAGGTCTGCATCCTTGGTGATCTCAATATCCAGGATCACGGAATAGTTGGAGCCGCCCAGCTGGGCGTCACCATAAAAATCGCCCAGGGAATAGGCCACCAGCTTGCCGGTCTTCTCGTTGAGCTCTATTTTTTGCAGCAGATGGGGGTGGGAGCCGATGATCACATCCACACCGTTCTTCTGCATCAAATCCACAATCTGGGTCTGGGTTTTGCTGATCTCGTCGCTGTTGACGCTGCCCCAGTGGAGCATGGCCACGGTGATATCCGGCTTCTCGGCGGCAACCTTACTGAGAATGCCGGTAATGCCCTTCTTGTCCACCTGCTTATAGTTGGAATCGTAGTCGGTGTACAACAGGTTCACGCAGTCCTCACTGCCCGCCGGAAGGCCCATGCCGCCCAGGCCCTTGGTAAAGGCCACAAAGGCCACCTTAATGCCCTGGACATCGCAGATGGTATAGCCGCCGGTTTTGTTGAAGTCCGAGGAGGTGGCGTAGGCTCCCAGAGGCTCCATGCCCGCAGCGCGGATATTATTCAGGGTGGAGTTCAGGCCGATGAGGCCATTATAGACGGAATAGGAGTTCGCCATCTGAACCAGGTCCACGCCTACACTTTTCAGATAGGTCAGCAGTTCCGTGGGGGCGGAAGCGGTTTCGGAGCCGTAGGGCTCCCCGCAGAAGTTGCCCTCCACATTCATAACTGTCACATCCCCCACCGTCAGCTCGGCAGCCACATCCATGAAAGCCCGGCTGAAATCATAGCCCGTGGGGCCGATGCCGGAGTCCACCACGGAATTGGTGACATTCAGGTCGCCTACGGCGCGGATGTGGATGGTGGTAATGGGGTCCTTGGTCCTGCGGCCGGGCTCGGTGGCCGCCTCGGTGGTGGCTGCGGTGGTGGCCGCTGTTTCGCTGACGGAGGACACCGGCGTTGTCTTGTCGCCGGAGGCCAGCTTGAAAATCGCCACGCCGCAGCCCACCAGGACCACCAGCGCGCAAGCCGTCAACAGAAGCATTCTTCTGCGCCGCCGCTGCTGCATCCTCCTGGCCGCTTCCCGCTTCTTCCGCCGCCTCTCCATATCTTCCCGATCCAGTGCCACAGCCGTCACCCCTTTCGTGAGTTGTTTTTGCTATTATAACGGATTTTCAGGGATAAAACAAGTTTCCAATTTTGAATTCTTCTTTAAGAGTGCGATTTTCCCCCCTAACCTTCCCCCACGGGGAAGGGGGACCGCCGCAGCGGTGGAAGAGGGGTCCCACGGAAGAGAGCGGTTTGTAGCTTGTGCGCTTTTTTAGTTACCGCTCTCGCCCGTTGCGCCCCTCCTCAGTCAGGGCTGCGCCCTGCCAGCTCCCCCGGAGGGGAAGCTTTAAGCTTTACAATCTCCCTTGTCTGTTCCGCATTTTTCAGGATCGCGGCCTTCAAGTCCTCCAGGGAGTCGAACTTCTGCTCCGGGCGGAGAAAATCCAGAAATTCCAGGGTGATTTTCTTTCCGTACAAGTCTCCGTCATAATCCAGCAGCCAGGGCTCCACAGTGATATGATGGCCGCCTACGGTGGGGCGGGTGCCCACGTTGGTGACGGCTGGGCAGGCCCTTCCCTCGGCCAGCGCCCGGCAGGCATAGACCCCGAACCGGGGAACGATGACCCCCTCCGGCAGGTGCAGATTGGCAGTGGGAATGCCCAGGGTTCGGCCCAGATGACGGCCGGAGACCACGGTGCCGGAGAGCACATGGGGGTGGCCCAGAAAGGTGTCCGCTTCGGCCATGCGCCCCTGGGTCAGCAATTCCCGGATATAGGTGGAGGAAATACGAACGCCGGACATTTCCTGTTCCGGCACCACTGCGCAGGGCAGGCCCTCCTTCTCGCAGTAGTCCTGCAAAAGAGAGGCCGTTCCGGCGCCCATGGCCCCGAACCGAAAGTCCTCTCCGCAGACAAAACCCCCGGCGCTGAAGTCCCTGCGCAGCTCCTCCAAAAAGTCCTCCCAGGGGGTGGACAGCATTTTCTTATCAAAAGGCAGGGTCACAACTCGATCCATGCCGTAATTTCGAAGTAAGTTTTCCCGATCCTCGGCCGTATTGATCAGCGCCGGGGTGGTGCCCAGCACCAGGGTATCCGGGTGACCGGAAAAGGTGACGACACCCCGACAGCCTTCCGTCGCCAGAGTCTTCACAGCGCGAAGCAGCGCCTGATGTCCAAGATGCACCCCGTCAAAAAATCCCAGGGCGTAGATGTAGGTAGTCATGGTTTTTATCCTTTTTTTGTAGTGGGTCAATAAGGGATGCAAGTTGACAGTTGACAATTGACAGTTGACAGTTAAGGAATTTCCTACGGAAATGAATAAAAATATTTTAAATTCGTCCCGTAGGGACACCATAACTGTCAACTGCACACTGTCAACTGTCAACTATTTTCACACCTCAAAAAAGCTCTTCACCGTCTCCATTACCCCGTTCTCCACCTTTGCCAGCATGAGGAAGGTGCCGTCCTTACCGTAGGCGCGGTAGGTGCCGTCCGGGAGAGGGCGGGTGAAGGAATTGCCGTTGCGGCAGCGTTTTTCCTGATTTTCGCTGAGGGTGACGGCGGGATAGCCCAGGAACGGACTGTCCATGCTCAGAAGATACTGCTCCGGATTTTCCGCATCCAGAAGGGTCTGCAAGGGCACGGCCTTTTCAACGGTGTACTCCCCTGCCCGGGTCCGGCGCAGAGCGGCCATGCAGCCGAGGCACCCCAGCTTCTCGCCCATGTCCTCACAGAGGGTACGGATATAGGTTCCCTTGGAGCAGCGGACCCGAATACGGGCATCCTGCCCGTCAAAGTGCAGCAGCTCCAGCTCGTGGACGGTGATGGGCCGGGGCTGCCGCTCCACCTCCTTGCCCTTCCGGGCCAGGTCGTAGAGCTTCTGGCCGTTGACCTTTAAAGCAGAGTACATAGGCGGAATTTGCAGGATCTCTCCCCGAAAAGCGGGCAAAACATTCAGAATATCCTGCTCCGTCACCGTTACGGGCCGCTCTTCCAGCACTGCGCCGGTGATATCCTGGGTATCGGTTTTCATTCCAAGCCGCAGCGTGGCCTCATAGGTCTTCTCCGCGTGCTCAAAAAATTCCACAGCCCGGGTGGCCCTGCCGACAAACACCGGCAGCACGCCGGTAGCCATGGGGTCCAATGTTCCGCCATGGCCAATGCGCCGGGTAGAAAATACCCGGCGCAGTCTTGCAGTCACATCCTGGCTTGTCCAGCCCTGGGGCTTATCGACAATCACGATTCCGTTCATTGGCAGGTCTCCAGCATGGCCTGCTCCACGATCTGCTCCACCTGGGCCATGGGCAGGCGGAGGCTGGCACCGGCAGCGCCCTTGTGGCCGCCGCCGCCGAACTTCTCGGCAATGACCGTGGCATCATACCCCGGCACTGCCCGGACGGAGATTTTCGCCAGACCGTCCTCGGTCTCCCGGATGGTGGCCGCCACGTTCACACCGGCCACGGTGCGGGGGAAATTGGAGATATTGTCCATATCATCGCTGGTGACCCCCAGCTCCAGCTCCACGCTGCGGGGGATGGCACAGATGGCCATGGTGCCGCAGTGCAGCAGGCGCATATGCTCCACAATCCAGCCCTGCATCCGCAGCTTGCCCAGGGTGTTGGTCTCGAAAAGCTCCTGATTCAGCTGGTACACCCGGGCTCCACCCTCAGCACAGGCCGCCGCCACCCGGAAGGTATGGGCGGTGGTGTTGGCAAAGCGGAAGCAGCCGGTATCCGTGCTCAGGCCCACATAGATGCGGTCCAGCACCTCTGCCTGCCGGGGCGTTTCCATAAGCTCCAGTACGTCATAGACCACCTCGGCGCAGGAGGCGCTGTCCGGGTCCACCAGCTCCAGGTCGGAAAAGGAGGTGGCAGAGCCGTGGTGGTCAATGCGCAGCCGCACCCGGCCGAGATACCCCTGGGCGTTGTCCGGCAGCATCCCGGGAGAGGCCACGTCGGTGGAGATGACGGTATCGTCCTTCCCGGCCTCCTCCACGGTAAGGCCCTCCAGCATCCAGCGGAACCGGCCGCCAACGCCGGTATTCACCAGCACATGGGCGGTCTTGCCCAGGCTCCGCAGCCCCAGGCACAGCGCCGAGGCGCTGCCCAGGGTATCCCCGTCGGGGCGGATATGGGTCAGGATCACATAGTTGTCATGGTCGTTCAGGAAAGCTGCCGTCTCAACCCTCGTCAGGCTCTTCGTCATGGTTTACCTCCAGAGAGTTGATGAGCTTCAGCATTTTTGCGCCGTACTCGATGCTGTCGTCCTCCGCCCAGACAATTTCCGGGGCATAGCGCAGCTGCAGAGCATGGCCCAGCTCCCGGCGGAGATATCCGCCGGCGGATTTCAGGCCCGTCAAGGCCTGCTTGGCATTTTCCCGCTGCAAAAAGCTGACATACACCTTGGTATAGCGCAGATCCGGGGTTGTTTCTACCCGGGTGATGGAGATCATGGTGTCCTGCACTCTGGGGTCCTTGACGGTCCGCAGAAGGGAGGACAGCTCCTTCATGATCTCCTCATTGATTCGATTGATACGATTGGATGCCATATTGTCATCCTCCTTGCTCTGTAAAGAAAGTATGTCGCTGCGAACCAGTCCGAAGACTGGTGTGGCAGCCCCCCGGTTGAATGGGAATGGCTTGATTTTATTACCAAGAGTTAATAATCCGGGGGATTGCCACGACAGTGTGCGCACTGTCTCGCAATGACATAAATTATCTCTTAATCTCCTGCATGGCGAAGCACTCGAAAATGTCGCCTTCCTTGATATCGTTGAACTTGACCACGCTCATGCCGCACTCATAGCCGGCAGTGACCTCCTTGACAGCGTCCTTAAACCGCTGCAAAGAGCCGATCTCGCCCTCGTGGATGACGATATTGTCCCGAAGCACCCGAACCTGGGCGTCTCTCGTGACCTTGCCGTCCTTGACCATGCAGCCTGCAATGGTGCCGATGGCGCTGACCTTATAGGTCATGCGGACCTCGGCATGGCCGATGACCACTTCCTCATACTTGGGTGCCAGCATGCCCTTCATGGCGGACTCGATCTCGTCGATGGCATCGTAGATGACCCGGTAGTAGCGGATATCCACGTTGGACCGGGCAATGGAGGCCTGTGCGCCTGCATCGGCCCGGACGTTGAAGCCCACGATGATGGCTCCGGATGTGGAGGCCAGCAGCACATCGCTCTCGTTGATGGCGCCCACGCCGGTGTGGATGACCCGGACCCGGACCTCTTCGTTGGAGATCTTCTCCAGAGAGGCCTTCACAGCCTCGGCGGAGCCCTGCACATCGGCCTTGACGATCAGAGGCAGCTCCTTCATCTCGCCCTCCTGCATCCGGGCGAAGAGGTTATCCAGGGTGACCTTCTGCTGGAGCTTGGCGGCGGCATCCTTCTCGGCCTGACGGCGCTGCTCCACCAGCTCCCGGGCCATGCGCTCGTCGGTAACGGCATCGAACTCGTCGCCGGGAGTGGGCACATCCGCAAGGCCCGTGATCTCCACAGGCTGGCTGGGGCCGGCGGCCTTCACGGTGCGGCCCTTGTCGTTGGTCATAACACGGACACGGCCTACGGCAGTGCCGGCGATGATGATATCTCCCTGCTTCAGGGTACCGTTCTGGACCAGCAGGGTGGCAATGGGACCTCTGGACTTATCCAGACGGGCCTCGATGACGGTGCCCTTGCCCCGGCGGTTGGGGTTGGCCTTCAGGTCCTGGACCTCGGCGGTGAGGACCACCATTTCCAGCAGGTTATCCAGGCCCAGGCCGGTCTTGGCGGAAATGGGGCAGATGATGGTGTCGCCGCCCCACTCCTCGGGGATCAGGTCGTACTTGGTCAGCTGCTCCTTGATCTTGTCCGGGTTGGCGGTGGGCTTATCCATCTTGTTGATGGCCACGATGATGGGCACCTTGGCGGCCTTGGCGTGGTTGATGGACTCGATGGTCTGGGGCATGATGCCGTCGTCGGCGGCAACCACCAGAATGGCAATGTCGGTACACATGGCACCGCGGGCACGCATAGAGGTAAAGGCGGCGTGGCCCGGGGTATCCAGGAAGGTGATGGAGTTGCCGTTTACATCCACGGTGTAAGCGCCGATGTGCTGGGTAATGCCGCCGGCTTCTCCCGCGGTAACGGAGGTCTTCCGGATGGCATCCAGCAGGGAGGTCTTGCCGTGGTCAACGTGGCCCATGACCACCACCACAGGGGCACGGGTCTGGAGCTCTTCGGCGGTATCCACGTGATCGTCGATGATCTGCTCTTCGATGGTGACGGTGACTTCCTTCTCCACCTTGCAGCCCAGCTCGGTGGCCACGAACTCGGCGGTATCGTAGTCGATGGTCTGGTTGATGGCGGCCATGACGCCGTTCTTCATCAGGAGCTTGATGACCTCTCCGGCGGTCTTCTTCATCCGGGAGGCCAGCTCACCAACGGTGATCTCCTCAGGGATCTTTACGGTGACAGGGGCCTTCCGGGCCACTTCCATTTGCAGGCGGCGCATTTTCTCCTGCTCTTCATTCCGGGACTTGTTGCCCCGGAACTTGTTGTCCTTCTTGTTCTGCTGCTTGCCCTTGCCGCCGCCGATGCGCTGCTTGCCGCCCTGATAATTCTGGACCCGCTCGGAGACCAGAGAATCCGCATGGTCGTCAAACCGGGCGGAGTTCACCTGGACGGCAGAGGTATCCACCACCCGGCGCTCCCGCTTGCGCTCCGGCTCCTTGGGCTTGTCGGCCTTCTTTTCCTGGGCCTTGGGGGCCTCCTGCTTGGGGGCCTCTGCCTTGGCTTCCGGCTTGGATGGCTGGGGCTTCTTGTCGGCTTCCGGCTTCTTGGCCTCGGCCTTCTTCTCTTCCGGCTTCTTCTCCTGGGCCTTGGAAATGGCCTGGGCAAAGACCTGCTCCAGAGAGGAGATCTGGTGGGTCTGGGTCATGACCTCGAAGACCTGATTCAGCTCCGTATCCGTCAGGACCTGGGAGTTGGACTTGGGCTTTTCGCCGAACTTGCCGATGATCTCGCTGATCTCCTTGGGGGCCACGCCGAAATCGGCAGCCAGCTCCTTTAAACGTACTTTCACAAAACTCATATAAAAACGCACCTCCGCTATTCACTAGGCTCCACTGTCTTACCCAACGGATGATCCGGGGGATTGCCACACCAGTCCTCGGACTGGTTCGCAATGACAGAGGACCTTTCTACACTTACTTCACATGTTTTTTACCCCTGCGCAGATTGCGCCGGTGGGCCTTGGCCTCCTGCTGACGCTGCCTGGCCTTGGCGGCCTTGGCGGTCAGCACCTCCAGCGCGGGTTTGTTGCTTTCCTCCTGGGGCAGGGCGGCCACCAGGGCCAGGGCCATCTGGACATCCGTAATGGCGGCAATGGCCAAGGTGTCCCGGCCAATGGCCGCCCCCAGCTGGTCCTTGGTCCAGGGCAGGCGGACGCACTGCTGCTCCGTCCCGGCGGCAAAGCTCTTGGCTCTGCGCCAGGTGTGGTCCGATGCATCCTTGGCCACCAGGATCACATAGGCCTTGCCCCCACGGGCCGCGCCGCCTACGGGCTCCTCGCCCAGCTCGGCAATGCCGCCCTTTCTGGCCAAGGCCAGCAAACTCAGAGCTTTATCCATTCTGCTGCTCCATTTCTTTGTTCAGCCGCTCATAGACCTCCTCCGGGATCTGGATATCCAGACTCCGGTCCAGGGCCTTGGAGCGGATGGCTTTCTTCAGGCATTCGGGGTTGGGGCACAGGTAAGCCCCCCGGCCCGGGGCTTTGCCGCTGAAATCCAGGCTCACGACCCCTTCCGGGCTGCGAACCACCCGGATCAGCTCCCGCTTGGCCTTCCGCTCCCGGCAGCCCATACACTGACGCTGAGGGATCTTTTTCTGCATGGTGTGGTTTCCCTCCTTATTTCCCGACCTTCCCCTGGGGGAAGGTGCCGCCCGCAGGCGGCGGATGAGGGGCGGTGCCCTGTCGGACCATGTGCCGCCCCACACCCGTCAGGGCTTCGCCCTGCCACCCTCTCCCAAGAGAGGGGATTTGTTACTCTTCTTCCTTGGTTTCCTCGGCTACCGTCTCTTCCACAGCTTCGGCCTGGGAGGCGGGCTTGATGTCGATCTTGTAGTTGCCGCACAGACGGGCGGCCAGGCGGGCGTTCTGGCCCTCCTTGCCGATGGCCAGGCTCAGCTGATCGTCAGGCACAATGACCTTGGCGGCCTTCTGGCCGGGAACCAGGGTGACGCTGAGAACATCGGCAGGGGAGAGGGCGGCCTTGATGTACTCGCAGGGGTCCTCGCTCCAGACCACGATCTCGATCTTCTCCCCGTTCAGGGCCGCCACAACGGCAGCCACACGGTCCCCGTGAGGGCCTACGCAGGCACCCACAGGATCCACGCCCTCCATGGTGGCCCGGACGGCCATCTTGGTGCGGGAACCGGCTTCCCGGGCGATGTTGCGGATCTCCACCTGGCCGTCGGCGATTTCGGGAGTCTCCAGCTCGAACAGCCGCCTTACCAGGTTGGGATGGGTCCGGGAGACCTGGACCAGGGGACCCCGGTCGTTCTTGCGGACATCCAGCACATAGACCCGGAGCAGCTGGCCCTCGGTATAGGTTTCCCCGGGGATCTGCTCGTCGGCTCTCAGAATGGCGTCGGACATTTCGTTGCCCTGGCCCACCCGGAGGATCACATCCCCGCTGGCGGGGACGATCCGGGATACGGTGCCGGTCAGGAGCTCCTGAGCCTTGCTGGAGTAGCTCTCATACACGGCTCCGCGCTCGGCCTCCCGAATGCCCTGGATGACCACCTGCTTGGCGGTCTGGGCGGCGATGCGGCCAAACTTGGCAATGTCTACGGGGATGCTCACAGGCTCACCGGGCTGGACATTGGGGTTGTATCTCCGGGCGGCATCCATGGGGATCTCCAGGGCCAGGTCCTCCAGGTCGTCCTCCTCTACGGCGGTCTTCACCAGGTGCATGCTCAGGCCCTTCTCGCTCAGGTCCACCACAACATTGTCCGCGGGGACATCCCGGTGATCCTCCCGGTCTCTGCGGTAGGCGTTGGTGAGGGCCTGCTTCAGCCGCTCCACCATGTAATCCACGGGAATGCCCTTCAGCTTTTCCAGCTCCCGCAGGCTGGCAAAAATCTCTGCCCCGATATCTACCTGGGGTTCCTGCTTCACGGCTTTTGTTTTTCTAGGCATTGTGCTTCCTCCAATCAGAATTCCACCCGAAGCCGCGTAAGGGCGACCTGGGACTTTTCAAATGTAACGGTTTCTTTTCCTGCCTCCACGGTGATCCGGCCATCGTCGTAGCCTTTCAGCACACAGGGAATTTCCTTCAGGCCGTTGTAGGGCCGATAGAGCTTCACCGTAATGGGGGAGCCCAGGAAACGCTGAAAATCGGAGGGCCGCTTCAGCGCCCGCTCCAATCCCGCGGAGCAAACCTCGAAATGATAGCTGCCCTGGATGGGGTCCTTCTCGTCCAGGATGGGGTCCATGGCCCGGGAGATGGCCTCGCAGTCGTTGATGTCCACGCCGCCCTCCTTGTCGATGTACAGCCGCAGAAACCACTCTCCGCCCTCGCGGACATATTCCACGTCCCAGAGCGTACAGCCGTGCGCCTGCACGACAGGTTCTGCAAACTGCGCCACCTGCTCCGTTACCTTCATGAAAAATCCCCCTTACCAGCAAGAAAGAGTGGGGAAACATTCCCCACTCTCAAGTAAAATACTATCAAGATGGCTTTATTATAGCATCTGCTCCCGGAAATTGCAAGGAGAATTTCTGCATTCAGCTCGGAATTTCATGCTTTTTTCCTTCTTTTTTCGCCGCGATCCGCGCAAAAGCGCGCCGCGCCCGAGGCCGGCACCGTGCTGGGCGAGGGCAAGCTGGCCGAGGCGGCCCTCTACTGCCACAATCTGGAGGCGGAAGCCGCCATTTTTGACGGTGAGCTGA
>OLHA01001507.1_pt1 | contig 12447 bp, 13 predicted proteins | sample 1605961 | NCBI WGS metagenome assembly OLHA01 (sample SAMN03283288) | human gut metagenome | biome: human-associated habitat; material: feces | host: Homo sapiens | place: Peru | collected 2012
AAGGCGAAGCTCGAAATCGCGGACGGAATGAAGGACGGCTCGATTATAATTTTAAACGGCGACGAGCCGATGCTCGATGATGTCCTTGAAGATCGCAAGCTCTGCCGCATATATTTCGGTACCGAAAACAAAAAATGCGATTATCTTGCAAAAAATCTCCGTGCGTCGGACGACGGAACGTATTTTGATCTTTCGTCGCGCGTCGGAGGGGAGATGCGGGAGCTCCATATAACAAGCGCCGGCAGACACAACGTCAGAAACGCCCTCGCAGCGATAACCGTCGGCACGCTGCTCGGCTTGGAGGAAAAAGAAATAAAAAGCGGGCTTCGCAACTTTTCGCCGGTAAAGCTGCGCCAGGACATAATCGATTGCGGAAGGTTTACGTTGATTGAAGATTGCTACAACGCAAGCCCCGAATCTATGTCCGCCGCACTTGATGTCCTCGCAGACACCGCAAAGGGAGGGAAAATAGCCGTTCTCGGCGATATGCGGGAGCTCGGAGAATATTCCTCGGCGCTTCACCGCGCCGTCGGGAAAAAGGCGGCAGAGATCGGAGTCGGCAGGCTCGTGACGATCGGCTCTCTCGCAAAGGAGATTGCGGTCGGCGCAGAGGAGGACGGTATGCCGCGCGGGAACATAACCGAAATAACGGATTATGGCGATGCCCAAGCCGCCGCAAACATAATAAAGCCGCTTATCTGCGATGGCGACACGGTTCTCATCAAGGCCAGCCGCGCCCTTTCGCTTGAAAGAATATCAAAACTGATTCGGGAGTAACTCTATGACATTGTATTTTGCGATCGTACTCGCGGTTGTGTTTATCTGCACAGCCGTTTTCGGAAGAATATTTATCCCCGTGCTGATGACGAAAAAGCTCGGTCAGCCTGTCAAGGAGATAGGCCCGAGATGGCATAAGTGCAAGGACGGCACACCGACTATGGGCGGTCTGTTCTTCATAGCCGCCGTTGCGATCTCGCTCTGCGCAGCATTTTTCGTCCTCGAAAAAGAGGAAATTATCAAGCTCTGGGTTTGCTACGGATTTACATTCCTCTCCGGTATGATCGGAATAATAGATGACGGAAAAAAGCTCTTCGAGCACAAAAACGACGGAATCCGCGCATATCAGAAAATTCTCCTTCAGGCGCTGATCTCCTCTCTCTTTCTTCTTGCGGCGGAAAAAACTTTCGGGCTTTCAAAGCTCGTTCGCCTTCCCTTCTTCAATACGGAAATCGAGCTTGGCTTCTGGTTTTATATTCTTTTCATAATATTCTTTGTATTTATGTCAAACTCCGTCAACCTTACAGACGGTATAGACGGGCTTGCTTCATCCGTCACGGCGGCGGTTTGTATTTTCTTCGCAGTCAAAGCCATAATGAAGGGCGAGGACGCAATGGCAACCTTTGCCGTTTCGATCTTCGGCGGTTGCCTCGGATTTCTCGTTTATAATGCGCATCCGGCACGTGTGTTTATGGGCGATACGGGCTCTCTCTTTCTCGGCGGAGCCGTGGTTGCGATATCCGTTGTGACAGGCGAGCCGCTTATGCTGCTCTTTGTCGGCATTGTGTATCTGATCGAGGCGGTCTCCGTCATCCTGCAGGTGTCATATTTCAAGCTGACACACGGCAAACGACTTTTCAAGATGTCGCCATTTCATCATCATCTTGAGCTCTGCGGCTGGACAGAGGGCAAGATCGTCATAGTTGCGATAGGCGTAACCGTCGCAATGGGAATAATCACGTATTTCTTCGGATAAATAACCGAAAGGAGGAGCTTTTTATGACAGATGAGAAAAGCGGAAAAAGAGAAGGCAGTTCTTTTCTGAAAGAGCTTCTTCATCCGCAAATAAATACTGTCTACCGCGTTCGCGGCGGCGTTGACAGAATATTCCTCATAATAGTTGTGCTTCTGATAAGCTATGGCTCCGTTATGATATTCTCCTCAAGCTACGTATTTGCAAAATACCAGATGCACGACAGCCTCTGGTTTGTCAAAAAACAGATATTCTTTGCAATAACGGGGATTATCGTTATGATGGTAGTCTCTTTTATAGACTACGGCTTTGTAAAAAAATTCACCGTACCGATTTTCGCGGCGAGCTTTCTTATGCTTGCGGCGGTACCTTTTATCGGCGAGACAAACAAAGGCGCAACAAGATGGCTAAAGCTCGGACCAATCCAGTTTCAGCCCTCTGAAATTATGAAATTTGCGCTGATACTGCTCCTCGCCTCATATATTTCGTTCTTCAGCTCGAAGATGAAGGAATTCAAATACGGGATCCTCATCCCCGCGGCAATAACGGGCGTCGTCTGCGTAACAACCCTGCTTGAGCACCATATGTCCGGAACGATAATCCTCTTTCTCATCGGCGCTTCGATGATCTTTATGTCCGGAGCGAGCTGGAAGGTTCTCGCAACCCTCGGAGGCGTTTTCGGTGCCGGAGCGGCTGGCGTTATGCTGTTTACAAACTATATGAAAAAGCGCATAGACGCCTGGCTTCATCCCGAGCTTTATCTGAAAACAGGCGGTTGGCAACCGTATCAGAGTCTGCTTGCGATCGGCTCCGGCGGGCTTTTCGGAGTAGGACTCGGAAACAGTTATCAGAAGCATATGTGGCTTCCCGAGCCGCAAAACGACTTCATCTTCGCAATTCTATGCGAGGAGCTCGGATTTATCGGCGCGCTCGCCCTTATCACCCTGTTTATTCTGTTCATATGGCGCGGCTTTGTCATCGCAAAGCGTGCGCCGGATACGTTCTCTTCGGTTCTTGTTGCGGGTTTGACGGCAAAGGTCGGCATTCAGGCAATGCTCAACATCGCCGTTGTTACCTCGTCAATACCGACAACCGGCATTGCGCTTCCCTTCTTCTCGTATGGCGGAACGGCGCTCGTTATGCAGCTTGCCGAGATGGGAATCATTCTTTCGGTATCACGTTATTCGTCTCAGAAAAGAATATAAAAAGGCGAAAAATATCATCTTTTTCGGAGGAATCAAAAATGAAGATCATTCTTGCAGGCGGAGGGACAGGCGGTCATATATACCCCGCAATAGCTGTCGCCGATACAATAAAGAGTCACGATAAGCACGCAGAAATCCTCTTCATTGCTACAAAAAACGGAATGGAGCGGACGCTCGTCGAGAAGGCGGGATATGAAACTTATCATATAGAAATGAGCGGACTGCAAAGAAGCCTTTCCCCGAAAAATATAAAGACCGCTATATGTTTTTTCACTTCGCAGATCGCAGCAAAAAAGCTCTTGAAATCATTTAAGCCGGATGTCGTGTTCGCAACGGGAAACTATCTCTCCTATCCTCTCATTCATACAGCGGCAAAAATGGGCATACCGACAGCCGTTCACGAATCAAACATAATTCCCGGAAAAGCCATAAAAATGCTCCAGAAGGATTCGGATGTCATATTTACAAACTTTCCGTCAACAATAGATGAGCTGAACGAAAAGAATAAGGTTCTCTGCGTCGGAAACCCGATGCGTGCAGAGGGCATTTCTCTTTCGAAGCAACAGGCAAGGGCGGCACTTGACATCCCGCAGGGCTGCAAATATATCCTCCTCTCCTTCGGAGGCAGTCTCGGAGCGCAGGCGATAAACGACAGCGCCCTCGCCATTATGGAGGAATTTTCCTCAAAGCATCCGGAAGTTTTTCATATCCATTCAACAGGCAAAGGCGGCTACGGAGAATTTATGCGGAAGTTCGCCGAAAAGGGGCTCGGAGCCTGCAAAAACCTGCGCCCCGCCGAATATATTTACGATATGCCGAAATGGGAAGCGGCGGCGGACGCTGTAATATGTCGCTCCGGCGCAATGACGATTTCAGAGCTTGCGCTTATGGGCAAGGCGTGCATTTTCGTCCCTTCGCCGAACGTTGTCGCAAATCATCAGTTCAAAAACGCAGAGGGGCTTCGTCGCGCCAAAGCCGCACTTCTCATAGAAGAAAAAAATCTGACTCCCGACGGACTTAAGGCCGCCGTAAGCGATCTTTTGTTCACTCCCCTCGGCACAAAGCTCTCGGAAAATATCCGCGCGTTTGCAAAGCCGGATGCGAGAGAACGGATTTACAGAGAGCTTCTCCGCATCTCAACCGGCAACGTTCTGTCTCCCGTGGCAAAGGAGGAAGCAAATGAGTAAAAACGATGTTTCCTCGTTTCGGATAAAAGCTTTTGTAATAAAAGCGTGTTTTTTTGCCGCCGCACTTGTTCTTATGGCAATCTTTATCCTGTCATTCAGGATAAAAAATATAACGATCTCAGGAAACAAGCTTTCGGATACGGAAAGCATCGCCTCCGCAGCGGCGCTGAAGCGCGGCGCGCATATGTATTCGATCGATAAAGCTGCGATTGCGGATCGGATTATTTCGGAAAATCCGTATGTCAGCTCCGTGACGATCAGGCGTCGCCTGCCGTCATCGATAATGATTACGGTGACCGAGGACAAGCCCGTCTTTTTTGTACCGTTCGAATCAAAATTTTTGATTCTCTCCGGCGAGCTTCGCGTGCTCGATTCAACGGAAAATCCGCAGGGGCTTGCCGCCGCCGGACTGATCCCCCTTTCCCTGCCCAAAATATCCAAGGCGGATGTCGGCGGGACGCTCGTTTTTGAGTCTGCAAAGAACTATTCGCTTTGCAACGAGCTCCTGCAGCTGTTTGCTTCGTGTGATTTCTCAGGCGACATCACGTCGATTGACATTTCAAACAAATTTGACGTTAAAGCGGTGTATAAAAGCAAGTATACGATTGTATTCGGAAGTTATACAGACTTAGAAAAAAAGCTGAAATTCTGCAAAAAAACAATCGGATATGTTGAAAAAAATATGCCCGGAGTGTCCGGAACGATATACGCAAGCACCACTTCCGAGACATCCTTCGTAATCACCGGAACAGCAGACTGACAAAATTTGTCACCGAAAAAGTATATATAAATGCCCTTTTTAACCCTCGAAAAGCCGTTTTTTCACGTTTTTACAGGATTTTCTGCAATTTTTCAGACTTTTTTATAAAAACATATTGCAAAATTTGAAAATAAATATTATTATATTACTGTATCAACTTTTAGGAGCAAAATTTTAGGAGGTTTAAAAAATGGGTTTTGAATTTGACAACAATTACGACAGTGGCGTAAAGATTAAAGTCATCGGCGTCGGCGGCGGCGGCGGTAACGCTGTAAACCGTATGATCGAAACAAATATTCAGGGAGTTGACTTTATCACCGTCAACTGCGACAAGCAGGTTCTTCTTACGTCCAGCGCACCCACAAAGATCGCCATCGGCGAAAAGATTACAAAGGGTCACGGCGCAGGCTCCGATCCCGAGGTCGGCAAGCGCGCGGCAGAAGAAAACATTGAAGACATCCAGAACATAATCCGCGGAGCGGATATGGTCTTCATCACAACAGGTATGGGCGGCGGCACAGGAACAGGCGCAGCTCCCGTAGTTGCAAAGGTTGCAAAGGAAATGGGCATACTCACAATCGGTATCGTTACGAAGCCCTTCTCTTTTGAGGGAAGAAAGCGTATGATCCAGGCTGAGCAGGGTATCGTTCACCTTCGCGACTATGTTGACGCTCTCGTCGTCATCCCCAATGAAAGACTTAAACAGATTTCCGAAAACAGAATTACCCTTTCCAACGCATTCGAATACGCAGATGACGTTCTCCGTCGCGGTGTTCAGAGCGTTTCCGACCTTATCAACATCCCTGGTCTTGTAAACCTTGACTTTGCGGACGTTTCCGCCGTTATGCGCGATGCAGGCTATGCTCATATGGGTATCGGCACAGGCACAGGCAGAGACAAGGCAGAGGTTGCGGCTAAGATGGCTATCACCAGCCCGCTTCTCGAAACAACGATCTCCGGCGCAACAGGTATACTTATCAATATCACAGCTTCCGCTGACATCAGCCTTGACGAAGTTGAAACAGCTTCCTCTATGATTTCCAGCGAAGCTCATCCCGATGCAACTATCATCTGGGGTGCTACGATAGACAACAGCCTCGAAGACACAATCAAGGTTACTGTCATCGCAACAGGCTTCAGAACAGAAGAGTCCGCGAAGCGTCCCGCTTCCGCAGCTTCCGTAGCCGCTCCTGCAGAGACCCCCGTCGTAAAGCCCGCAGCTGAAAGACCTGTCAAAGCTCCGATCGTTGCAGAGGACAAAGAAGACGCTCTCGTTTCCGACAGCGACTTCGACGACCTTATGTCCATACTCAGAAAAAGCTGAATTTAACTCATAAAAAAATCCTCCCGATCGGGAGGATTTTTTGTCTTAAAATATAATTATTTAAGAAAGTCAAAGTTTCTGACGATGGGAAGTTCTTTAGCCTTGCCGCCGCAGACATTGAAAAAGCCGATGATCTTCAGGACGAAGATGATTATCGCGCAAACCGCAAACGCAAGCCATCCGAGGAACGGAACAATGCAGAAGAACGCCGAAAGTACGAAGCAAACCTCAAGCTTGAGAGCCTGCTTTACACAGAAAGCGACGTACTTCGAATTGTTGATTGCAAGGAGAGCGATAATAATTCCCACCCAGCCCATCAGATACGGAGCCATTGCAATAACCTTGTTTGCGGAGATGTCGGCAGGGTCAAACTCGGCTGTGCGATCGAACGGATCTGCGTCAAATGTCTGATTTGCCGGGCTTCCGTCGAGGGCGCTTCCGCAATTATTGCAGAACGAAGCGTTATCATCACAAACGGTACCGCATTTAGGACAGTTTTTCATAATTCTACACCTCTTTTTAAAAATATTAAGGATTTATTAAATTATACTATGCAAACGCCGAGTTGTCAATAACCGTGTGCGGATTTTGCGCTTTTTTGTCCTTTTATGCGTTTTTATCTGCCAAACTACCGCCAAAAAACATATTTCAAATAAAATTCCCCTCAATCAGAAAATATAAAAAGACCACCGCAGATGCGATGGTCCTTTTTCGTTTTTCATTTTTCAAAGTTGTCCGGGACTTCTCTTGCAGCGCTCTGAAACTTAAACACAACCTGACGATCATAATTCATCCAAACGGACTGACCGTCCTTGCTTTCGCTGAGCTTTTCGTTTATAAAACGGGTTATTTCTTCAACCGTTGAGCTTTCAATATCCGCCGTCGAAGTTTCCATTCTGCATTCCTGTGTAAGCACCGTGAACTCAAATCCTATCCTCTCGAGAGAGATGTCCTTGCTTTCAAGCGCCTTTACCGTCGCAACGACACCGTCCGCAACCTGCTCTGCCTTGAGAGGATTGCCGAAGATGATCGCGTCTATCGAGGTTATCTGCTCCTGCTTTTCAAAAGCATCAACCTTATCTGCGGCAAGGAAGCTGTAATCCGTTGTTTCTTCATTATAGAGACGGAGCCAACGAATATCTGTTACATACTTTGAAGCCTCGCTGTAACTGAGCACCTTGTTCAGCTGCACGCGCATATCGTTGTTCGCCTTTGTAACGGCATATGCATCCGAGATGTTGTTTGCGGAATAAGCATAAATATCAAATTCCGTTTCGTCCGTAAGGCATACGGCCTTGATCTCATACCTGCTGCTCGTTTTCTTGTTTTTGCTGTACGAAAGGAGCTCAAACTCGTCGCCCTCATACTTATCCTCAAGATAATTCAATACCTGCTTTTCATATTTTCTCGTTGTCACACAAGAAGACAAAAGCAAGGCAAAGGCGGACAGCACAAGCGCCACGCACATAATTTTTTTCAGTCTTCGCATAATTTTTCCCCCATAATGATTTGCGCCAAAACCGTTTCCAGCGCACGAGCCATAACGCCGACCCCCAATGTCGGAACTCCGGCTCTCTGGCAATCCGCATATGGCAGATGAATAAACCCTGCCGTCGCATTTTTCCCCTCACAAGCGAACTTGTCAAGCGCGGAAAACAAAACGCAATTACAAATATACGTTCCTGCCGAATAAGAAAGCTCGGCGGGAATGTTTTCTTCTTTCAATGCTTTCTGAATTCTTTTGCAATCGACAGTCGAAAAGTATGCTGCGGGAGCGCCTTCTCTTATCGGGAGCTCTGCCGGCAATTTGCTCATTCCGGGATAAAACCCGTCCTCGTCCTTTATCGCACCGCAAAGATTTATTGCAACGCGCTCTACCCGTATCGAGGAGGAGCCTCCCGCTTGCCCCGTCATTATAACGACGTCGGGCGAAAAGCTGTCGATCGTGTCAAAAAGACGCTCTCTTGCTTCCCTCCAACTGACGGGCAGACAAACCCTTTTCAGCTCGCAGCCGAGCGGCGCTTTCACCAACCCGACAGCCTCTTCGGAAGGGTTTATTTTCTCTCCGCCGAACGGCTTAAAGCAAGTCAGAAGTATCTTTTTCATATAAAAACTGCCTGTTTTTCGGTACGTCAAAAAGCGTACACTTTCGTCAATACGATTTTATTATACATTAATATTCAAAAAAAATCAAGGCTTTTTCGTAAATTTGAGCATTTTAGACGTCCGTACAGGGCTTTCCCATATGCGATTTTTTACATTCCTTTCATTATTATCATACGCTGTGAATGCGGTTTTTATGAGCGAAAAACGAGATTTTATACAGAAATATAAAACCGAAAATCCAGACGAGACAAGGCTTTTCTTGCCAGAGACAATATTCGGGACAAAAATCGGCTCCGCAAAATATAATAAAATAGGCAAGGAGAAAAATCATTTTTCTTTGCCTGGGCGAATGTGTCATTTTTTGTCATAATTTTTTTATTTTTCCTTGACTAAACACACCTGTGATACGGAAAAAATATAATCGGAAAGTGTATCTTTCCAAAAGTATCAAAGCAAAGAGAGTGTGAAGAAGTTGAATGTCAAACGAGGAGATATTTATTATGCGGATCTGAGCCCGGTCGTCGGTAGCGAGCAGGGCGGGCTGCGCCCTGTGCTGATAGTTCAGAACGACGTCGGCAACAGATACAGCCCAACAGTCATCGCCGCCGCCATAACGAGCCAGATAAGCAAGGCAAAGCTCCCGACGCATATCGACGTTTATGCCGAAACGTTCGGACTGGCAAAGGACTCTGTTATACTGCTTGAACAGATACGGACAATAGACAAACGTCGTCTGAGAGAAAAGATGGGTCACCTTGACGATTTACTTATGCAAAGGGTCAACGATGCCATAAGCGTGAGCTTCGGGCTCGCCGCAGGATACGCTCCGCCCGCAGAGAACGGGCAAACAGCCCTTCCCGACGCGGAAAGCGTCCCCGCAGTCACCGCATAATATATTCATTTCAAAAGCCGGCGCAGATGCGTCGGCTTTTGAAATCGGAAAAAATAAATAATTCATAAAATATTTACTTGAAATCTTCATAATGTTGCGGTATACTATATAAAAATTATATTTTTGAAAGGTATTATTTTACTATGTTTATGCTTCTCGACGTAACATCGGCGGCAGGCGCAGGCACAACCGGAGGAAACGGGCTCTCAAACTGGCTCTTCTGGGGTATGCTTATAGTTGTCGTTGTTGCATTTTATTTCTTCATCATCAGACCGCAGAAAAAGCAGGAAAAAGAACAGAACGATATGAAAAATTCGCTCAAGGTCGGCGATGATATTACAACGATCGGCGGAATCGTCGGCAGAGTTGTAAAGGTCAAGGACGATATGTTCACAATCATTACAAGCAAGGAACACACCCGCATCAGCTTTGCGCGCTTTGCTCTCCGTTCCATTGATTACAGAGCAGGCGAGGCATACGATCCCAAGAAGGAAAAAGCCGAAGCGACCGAAAAAGCAGACGAGAAGTCGTCCGATAAGGGCGAAAACAAATAAAAGCATAATTTGTCCGAGCTGTGCATATGTATAAAACAAAAACGCTCGGAGGTTGATTATGCGTAAGTCTGCATCAAATAAAAATATTTTTGCGTGCGTTGTAAAAGGCACGCTTTGGGGCATTGCGTTCGGAGCGGTGTCCCTTTTGATTTCCGCCGCAGTCGGGCTTTCCCTGCCCGACCCCGAAAAGTATTCCGCGCCGCTTGCCCTCGCAGTCCTCTTCATTTCGGCATTCGTCGGAGCTTTTGTCTCTGCGAAGAAGTTCGGCGAAAGCGGTCTGCGAGCGGGACTGTTTTCCGGGGTACTGTTTCTTCTCGTGCTCGCGCTCGCCGCGCTCGGCTTCGGAACTTCAATAAAGCCTCTTATGTTCGCGATATGCGCAGCCGTGATACTTGTCACTTCGGCTTTTGCGGGGATTTCCGGCGCAAGCCACAAACCCAGAAAACGCAGAAAATTTTAACCTGCATACAAAAACCACCCCCGAAAAGGGGTGGTTTTTTGCTTTGCCCGCCTGCGAAAAGAAATCTCTTTCAAACCTTGTCATTTTACACTCGGCTCACAGAGCGGAGCTGACAGTCATCTTTTACGTCTATATTGTACAATATTATTTGCAATTTGTCAATAGATTTTATTAAAATTCCACACGAGCGCCGACGCAGGGGCAAATATTTTCGTCATATTTCAGCCAGCCGTCCGCAATTGCCTGCTCAAGAACATAGCCGCGCTCAAACTGCGCAAGGTCACACGCCACGGAAGCAGCCTGCTCGTCGCCGGCAAAATAGTCCGGGAGCTCGTTCTTTACAATCTTCGTCGAGAACTCAGACGCCGTGCGGAATATTGTTCTTATATCGTTTTCAAGCGCACGGAGAACATCGTCCGAATAAGAAAGCGAATCTTCTTTCAGAACAACTATGTTCAGAGCGTATTTATCGCCCGCTTTTTTCACATAACCGTATTTTTCAAGCTCTTCAAGCGTCCGGTCTCTTCCCGAGACATCCTCGCCGCGAGCGAGCTTTTCAAGCGTTTCGGCTTTGTCTGCGCCAAGCGTATCGGGGATTTTCCCGCAAATGCCTTTGTATTTGAATATATACTGCTCGAAGCTGCCTTCTTTGCCCGAGCCGTGACATCCGACAAATGCGGGGGTTGCGGCGTTCGTTGTCTGATAGCCGCAGATGTCCCATTCGCCGCCGCGCGGACGCTTCGTATACGACTCCATATATCTTACGCGGTACCTGTCAAAAAGCCTCATTATGAGCGTCCATTTTGCCGTTTCATAATCGACGTATCCTCCGAAGAGTCCGTCGCCGAGCTTTTCGTGCAGATGATCGACATACTGCTCCATTTTTGACGTTATTTCGCGCGTAATCGTTTCGTTGTATGCGTGGATAGCCTCCTGCGCGCTCCTGCTGATTATCGGGAACGCCGTATAGTATTTGTCGCCGTCCTTTTTGAGGAATGTTTCCCTGTGCAGAAATTCAAGCTCACATTCCATATAAGGGAGCGAAACGCCGAGCTCGAGCGAAAGCTGCTCTGCCGTTTCGGGGTTACCGTAAGCCTCGAGGAAGATGTTCTTATAAAGCAGATGACCCATAAGAACGCTCCAGGGCTGACCGTCAAGCCCGCAGTTTGACATATTCGCAACGAATGATATTTCCTCCGGTTTATAACTTCTGACTCCGAATTCTCTTGCCATATCCATACCTTCTTTCAAAATATTACGGGCTCGGAAAAGTCTGCTTTTGACAGTCCCCTCGGCACAGCGGAGACTTTTTGCAATCTCCTTTATGCTCCGGTTTTCCATATAATAAGCAAGGATAACGTCTCTGTATTCGCCCGCGATGAACGCAAGCTCGCGACGGAGGAGCGAAATCTGCTCCTTTTCGATAAGCCCGTCCGAAACGTCGGCGTTGTCGGGCAAATCGTAATCCGAAATATCGGTACCTGATATTTTCTCGGATCTATCGTGCTTTTCGCTTGCCCAGACGCTGTACCTGTTTCTTGCTATCTGCCATACCCACGCGGGAAAATTTTCGGGGATATTTCTCTCCAGCGCCGAAACAATATTAAAAGAAATATCCTGCGTCAGCTCCTCAGCCTCTTTTCTGTCGCTCGTTTTTTTGAGACAGAAATAAAACACCTTCTCCATATAGTTTTCGGTGTAATCAAGGATGAGAGCTCTTCCCTCTGCGTGCGAATATGTTGCCATAAAACTTTTCCTTTCTCCGCTTTCGATAAGATAGTGTGCGGATATTTCAAAAGGTTGCAAAAAACTTTTATTTTTTCACAATTCAATTATACAGCCGCCGTCGCGCCCTGTCAATAAAAGAAAAGCGGAGGCTTTCGCCCCCGCCAGAATCTGTTTTATTTGCAGTCCGTAACCTTATATCCGGCGTCCGTAACCGCTTTTTTGAGCTCGCCGCAGTCAACATCGCTGGAAAGAACGACGGTCGCCGTCTTTTTCTCAAGATCAACCTCCGCCTTTTCAACTCCGCCTACGGCGGAGAGCGCCTGCTCGACTCTCGCCTTGCAATGACCGCACATCATTCCCTCAACCGTCAGCACCTTTACGATTTTCATATTGTTATCCTCCTTTTTGATATTGCACGCAGCCTCGCCGGAGATGAAATCCGGTATCGCCGCTTTTTTGTGTTCCCTGTCCCGCCTTGCGT
>OLHA01001511.1_pt1 | contig 12421 bp, 10 predicted proteins | sample 1605961 | NCBI WGS metagenome assembly OLHA01 (sample SAMN03283288) | human gut metagenome | biome: human-associated habitat; material: feces | host: Homo sapiens | place: Peru | collected 2012
CGGTGGCGGTGCGTCGCGCAGCGAATCTAATCTTCAATAGCTGCCAGTGGCAGCTATACTACAATTTATGGAAGAGGGGCGTTGGATGATAGAGCGGTACGTAGCTCTTGTTGCGGCAAATGCGGTTTCTCCTGCCGCTCTCACCCATTACGCCCCTCCTCAGTCAGGGCTGCGCCCTGCCAGCTCCCCCGAAGGGGAAGCTTTTTCCGGGGGGAAGGCTTTTTACTCCTGCGTGGTAACTTCCCTTACCGTTCCGGCCATATTCTTAAAGACACTGTAATCAATGCCCAGCTTGGCGGCGGTGTCGGTGTTGACGGTGATGATGCCGCCGTCCATGACATGGTATTCGGGAACCGCGCCGCCCAGAAGAATGTCGACGGCCATATCGGCGGTGTAGGTGCCCAGCTCCGTATAGTTTACGCCGCAGGTGGCGAAGGCACCGGCGGTGACGAAGGAGTCGGCACCCGTGTAGTGGGGAATACCGGCCTCATTCAGAATCTCGGCCACGGCAGAGGCTGCAGCCATGACCACATTGTCCGTGGGGGTGAAGACGGCCTGCACCCGGCCCACCATGGCGGAAGCAGCGGTGAGAATTTCATCGGTGGTGTTGCCGGTCTTTTCCAGATAGGCAATGCCCTTGCTGTCCAGGTATTCCTTGGCCTCCCGGATGGGGGTCACGGAGTTTGCCTCGCTGTTGGAGTACAGCAGTCCCACGGTTTCAATGTCGGGATTTGCTTTCAGCATCATGTCCAGGATAAAGGCAGTGTTCAGTGCATCAGAGGTGCCGGTGACGTTGGCAATGCCCGTCAGCTGGGCTTCCCCCGGGTCGGAGATGGCTGCATAGATCACAGGAATCTGATTGTCCTCGGTGGCCGTAGCCATGGTGGTGGCAGCCAGGGTGGCAATGGGAATGATGGCATCGTAGCCGTCGGAGACCACCTGGGCGCCGATCTGGTTCAGAACGGTGGCATCGTTCTGGCCGTTGAAATCCTTATAGGTAATGGCAATGCCCTTTTCTGCGGCCTTGGCCTCCAACTCGGCCTCAATGGCCACCCGGATCTCATCCAGAGAGGCGTGGTCCAGCTGCTGGACGATGGCGACCTTGTATTCCTTGCCGCTTTGGGCAGCAGCCGCAGTGGTGGATGTGGTGGAGGATGCACCGCAGGCGCTGAGAGAAGCGGCCAGAAGGGAGACGGCAGCGATCATAGACAGGAACTTTTTCATAGTAATAACTCCTTTTATACGGTAGAATCAGATTTTTAGGGTGAAAAGCTCTGAATTCACCATCGTCTGCCCGGGTTTCTCATAAAAATGCTCCTTTCGCGGAAAAACAAAAAAAGTCCTTGCTCCCCCGATTGGGGGAACAAGGACAGAACTTACAAATTCTGCGGTACCACCTTGTTTGCCGTTTGCAAAAACGACCGCTCTGCACGGTGCCAACACACCGCCTGCCACATAACGCCGGCATTGCGTCAGAGGATACTTGGGAACACCCGTTCTCCCTGCCCTCGGCGGCCCATTTGCTGCTCCGCTTTTCGCCCCGCTCTCAGCTCTGCGGGACTCTCTGTAGATGCGCTGGCAACTTTACTTCCGCTTCTTCGGTTTGCCTTTTGAACTTGGAATCTTTATACACCAGAAAAGTCCATTTGTCAAGAACTTTTTTCCGTGGCAGGAAGATTCTTTTTGATTACCCCAGGAAAATCATTTTCAGTATTCCCGGACAACGCCCTTTACGAGCCCCAGGATCTGGGCATGGGTGCCATCGATGGGGGCATAGTTCTCGTTTTCCGGCATAAGCCAAATCTCCCCGTTCCGGCGGCGCAGCCGCTTAACGGTGGCCTCGTCATCGATCATGGCAACCACGATCTGTCCGTCATCGGCGGAGTCCTGGGGGCGGACAATGACCTTGTCGCCGCTGAGGATACCGGCGTTTATCATGCTGTCCCCCCGCACCCGCAGTGCATAGCAGGTGGGGTCCTCCCAGGGAATGGTACCCTCCTGATTTTCCACGGCCAGAATGGGCAGACCGGCGGTGACAACGCCAATGACCGGGATCTGCCCCGGCCGGGCCCCCGTCACCAGGGCGCGCTTGCGGCCCTTGGCCTCCGGAGCCTGAAATACGCCCTTTTCCTGCAAAGCCTGAAGATGGTAGCTGACAGACGCAGTAGAGCGCAGCCCCACTGCCTCGCCGATCTCCCGGACAGAGGGGGAGTAGCCGTTCTCCGCGATAAACGCATTGACAAATTCCACGATCTTTTCGGCTTTGTTGCTGGTTCTGGGCATAAAAGCACCTCCATGAGGATTTTTTCTTTATTATAGCACATATGAGTGAAAAAGAAAAGGGGTAAAAAGAAAAAATGCCTCCCCTGATAGGACAATGGCGTCAACTTAGGGATTTCACCGTAGGGGCCGATGTGGGCATCGGCCCCTACGAGAAATGGGTAAATTTGCCTTGCGTTGATGACATTGCCCGGAGGGGAAGCTTTTTCCCAGCCTACCCTTCCGCGAGCTTCGCTTCCAGTCTTTTGGGGAAGGACTCCGCATCCCGGTTCCAGGCTTCATAGGCCGGGTCTTGCCTGTGGTCCGGCAGGGCGGTGTGGTCGGTCAGCCAGGCGCCCAGCCATGCCGTGACCTTGGCGGCGCCGTAATAGTTCAGGTGGTCCCCCCGGTCGTAGGTGTCCGTCTGCCAGTCAATGGCAAGGGGCAGCAGATTGCCGTCTAAGTAGGTGCACCCAAGGGACTCCGCCAGGTCTTCCATGGTGTTGTGCCGGGCCATGCTCCAGTTTTCCGGGCTGGGAATGCTGAAAAGCACCAGCTCGGCCCCGCTTTCTTTGCAGAGAGCGGCCATGGTCTCCAGAGAGCGGAGATTCCGCTTTGTCAGGTCTTCCCGGGCCTCGGTGGGGGCCATATAGCCCGTCAGGTCGTCCAGAGGGTCTGCCCGGGTCAGCAAGTGATAGCCTCGGTCGGGGTAGTCGCCCCGATAGTCCGGGGCAGAGAAAATCTCCTGGGCGGAGTACGTCTTCCAGTTGCTGTGATACCGCAGCACGGGGAAAAGTGTTTGCAGCTTTGGCACCAGCAGGTCCTGGGTGGAGTAGGCCCGGTAGAGCACATTGGTCTCCAGGACCACCACCTTGGGACTTTGATTTTTCAGGGCTTCCCGCAGGAAGTCTTCGGTCTCATAGGGCTTCTGGTCCACGCTGGCGCAGACGAAGGAGGCAATGCCGGTGTCCTTCCAAAGCGCCATGGGCACGAAGCCGGAATAGGCCTCGCTGTCTCCCAGAAACAGCACATCCAGGCTGTTTTCCGGCTGGGAGCTGACGGCCAGGGGGTCCGTTTCCAGCATTCCGCCGGAAACGGTATTGTTCTTGGGCCGGAACAGCAGCCCAAGCAGAAGCGCCAGTGCCAGCAGCGGCAGCAGAAAGCACAGGGCGCGGGTAACGTGTTTTCCCAAGGGTCGGCCTCCTTACAGCGGGCTCTGCTTGATCTTTGCGTAGCGCCGGGGGAAGCGGGCCGGGGTGGGGGCGATCTTTTTCAGCAGGATCACGGCGTGATCCGCCCCGTCCACGTCAAAATGGGTGACGGACTCCGTCTTGAGGCCCAGCAGCTTGATCGCATTTTTGCATTCGTCCAGCTCCTCCTGGGCGGCAGCACCCTTCAGCGCCGCCACGTACCCCCCCACCTTTACATAGGGGGCCAGCAGCTCCAGAAGAATGTTCAGTCTGGCAACGGCCCGGCTGGAGGCCACATCGAAGCTTTCCCGGCAGGAGGCCACAGCCTCCTCGGCTCTGGCCGTGACGCAGTGGGCGGAAATGCCCAGCTCCGGCAGGATCTCCTCCAGCCAGGCCACCCGCTTGCCCAGGCTGTCCAGCAATGTCACATCCGTATCCGGGCAGGCAATGGCAATGGGCACCCCGGGAAAGCCCGCCCCGCAGCCCACGTCAATGAGCCGCTTGCCCTTCAGATCCAGGCACCGGGTCAACGTCAGGCTGTCCAGCAGGTGCAGCTTGGCCACCTGGACAGGGTCTGTAATGGCGGTGAGATTCATGACCTTGTTCTGTTCAATTACCGCCTGGCCGAAGGCGCAGAGGATATCCGCCGTGTGGTCCGGCAGCACCGGCTGAAAGCCCGGCAGTCCGGCTTTCAGCGCCGTTTTCATTTTCTGATCGATTTCCATGCCGTCTCCTTTAACCGTTGGCGTCCTGGGCTGTCCACTGGGCATTGACGATGCCCGTCAGATCCACCTGGGTCTTGTCCAGAGGATCGAAGGGGGTCTCCTCTTCGGCCATGCTGGGCAGCAGGACCTGCTGAATATGCCAGCTCACCAGAAGATCGCATACCTCTCCATAGGAAGCCAGGCCGGAGGTATCCCCGCTGGTCTGCAAATAGGTATTGTTCACGGTGTCGCCCACCTTGGTGGCCGTTTCATTCTTGTGGGTCTGATAAAAAGCGTCATACTGCCCCATATCATAGCGCAGATAATCGCTGGCACCCTCCGTGACCCGTGTTCTGGCCTCCAGGGCGGCCTGACCGGACACGGAGCTCAGCGCCGCGATGCAGTACCGGTAGGCCATAAAGTAGGCGGAATACCGGAACTGCACATCGGAATTGGCAGATGCCGCCAGGAATGCCGCAAAGTTGGCATCCCGCTCATAGGCGATGCACATTCTGTGGGCCATCTCGTGGCACATGGTAAAGGGCAGGCTCACATCCGGGGCATTGGGATTCACGGCGGCCTCGCCGGTGAGCGCGAAAGTAAAGCCCGTAATGCCCATGGAGGTGTACATATCGGACCAGCCCAGCTTCTTCACCGGCAGGGTAGACCCGGCGAAGACGGGATAGTGCCTTTCATAGGTCAGCGTATGGAAGCCGTCGCCGGCCATTTGGGAGAGCTCTTCAAATGTCCGGAAGCTCACCGCACCGGTGGAATCCCGGGGCACCTGGGTGGCCAGGGTATTGGCCTGGTTGCGGTAGTACTCCGTAGCTTCCGTCAGCTCCTCCAGGGTATAGGGAGAGGTATCCAGCCGCAGGTCCTCGGCGATGGGGCCGGCATAGTAGTTCAGGCCGTACAGAGCGGTATGCAGGCAGTAAACGCAGCAGCCAACGGCCAGCACCCAGCCGAACCACTGGATGGGGTTCCACTTGAGCACGATCATCAGCACGATACTGGCCAGTACCAGCACCCCCAGCGCCACAGCCAGCAGCTGCCACAGGCAGAAATTCACCTGGCCGCTCCACTGGGCCAGCATGGTTTGCAGAGTCCGTGTTACGTAGGGGTAGATCATATCCACCAGGGCAGAAAACCGCTGCCCATAGGCCATGAGCACACCGGTAATGGCGGCAAAAATACCGGTCGCCAGATATCCGCGTAAATATTTCAAAGGGAAGTCCTCCTTATAGGGGTCATAAGCGTCTTTTTCTACTTAGTATCATAGTATATCACATTTGTCATGGATTGTCTTCCCTTTATTTTTTAAATTTTCTGGAATTTCCAATATCCAATGCCATTTTCGCAGGATTATTTCTGTTCCGTTTCTTAAATTCCCGTCCAAAGGGTAGAAATTTTCCCGGAACTGTGGTAAAATGTCCATAAGTATACCATATGGAGAGGATCACTATGCTGGAATTGTTGGCCCCTGCGGGGTCTATGGATGCGCTGCGGGCAGCGGTGCAGAATGGGGCGGATGCTGTCTATCTGGGCGTGGGGACGTTTAACGCCCGCCAGAGCGCCAAAAACTTTACCGTTGACTCCTTGCAGGAGGCTCTGCGCTATTGCCACGTGCGGGGGGTGCAGGTCCATCTGACCCTGAACACCCTGGTGACGGACCGGGAAATTCAGCCGGTCCGGGAGCTGATCCGCGCTGCCGCCCAGGCGGGCGTGGACGCCTTCATCGTCCAGGACCTGGGCGTGGTGCAGCTGTGCCGCCAGATCGCGCCCCAGGTGAGCATCCACGGCTCCACCCAGCTGACGGTGCACTCCCTGGCCGGGGTGCAGATGTGTGCAGCCATGGGCATGGACCGGGTGGTGCTGAGCCGGGAGCTGAACCGGCAGGAAATTGCCTATATCTGCGCCAACTCCCCCATTGAAATCGAGATCTTCGGCCACGGCGCACTGTGTATGTGCTATTCCGGCCAGTGCTATCTTTCCGCCATGATCGGCTCCCGGTCCGGCAACCGGGGCCGCTGCGCCCAGCCCTGCCGCCAGAGCTACGGCTACTCCCGCTGGGAGAACAAATATCCCCTGAGCCTGAAGGACAACTGCCTGGTGCAGTACGTCAAGGACATTGAGGCCATGGGCGTGGCCTCTTTGAAGCTGGAGGGCCGGATGAAGCGGCCGGAATACGTGGCCGCCGTGACCCAGGTGTACCGCCAGGCCATTGACGGCGCGCCGGTAACTCAGGAGATGATGGACACCCTCTACACCGCCTTCAACCGCCAGGGCTTTACCGCCGGGTACTACCAGGGCAAGGTGGACAGAAAGATGTTCGGCATCCACGAGGATACCCCCGAGGACCAGAAATTCCTCCAGGCTGCCCGCCAGAGCTACGAAAGCGGCGAAGCACCCCTGGTAGACCTGAAATTCCGGGCCGTGGTCACCGTAGACGGCAGCAGTCTCACCGCCACGGACAACGAGGGCCACATGTGCATGGCCCAGGGGCCCATGCCGGAGCGGGCCGTGAACATGCCCCTGACAGGCCAGGCTCTGGCCGCCCGGGTGGCCAAGACCGGTGGCACCCCCTTCCGCTGCGTGGAGGTGCGCACCCAGGTTGAACCGGGGCTCATGCTCCCCGCCTCCGCCATCAACGCCATGCGCCGGGATGTGCTGAATCAGATGACCGCCCTCCGGGCCCGCCGGGAGGACAAACCCGTCCGCCGGGCCAAGGAGATCCCCTATTACCGGGGCCCTGCCGGTCAGCCGGGGCTGACGGTACAGATCATGACAAAAGAGCAGCTGACATCCCGCCTGCTGAATTCCGAGACCAGCATGCTCTATGTTCCCTTGCACATTTTGGCCGACGACCCCAAGCTCTGCCAAAAATTAGCCGCCCGGGGAAGAGTGGCCGCCGTGCTGCCGCGGATCGTCCACGACGACGAGCTGCCCAAGCTCCGCAACCGCTTGAACCAGGTCCGCAGCCTGGGAATCCGGGACGCTCTGGTGGGCAACCTGGGTCTGCTGCTGCCTGCCAAGGAGGCGGGCTTCCGGCTGCGGGGAGATTTCGGGCTGAATATCTTCAATTCCGCCTCTGCCCAGGTGGCCCGGGAGCTGAAGCTGGCCTCCGCCACGCTGAGCTTTGAAATGACCCTGCCCCAGATCCGGGACATCAGCAAGGCCGTGAACATGGAGCTCATCGCCTATGGCCGCCTGCCTCTGATGATCACAGAGCAGTGTCTCATCAAAAATAAAACCGGCGAATGCGCCTGCCAGACCGGAGTCCCCGTGAAGCTGACGGACAAGACCGGCGCAGACTTCCCCGTCATCAAAGAAGCGGACACCTGCCGCTCGGTACTGCTCAACGGCAAAAAGCTCTACTGGCTGGACCGGCAGAATGACCTTGCCAAGCTGGGCCTCTGGGCCATTCGTCTGAACTTCACCACGGAAAACGCCAGAGAGGTAGACCGGGTGCTGGAAGAGTACCTGGTCCCCACCAGCTTTGACCCCGGCGCCTGCACGAGGGGACTGTATTTACGGGGCGTGGAGTGAAGTAAATTGGGGTTTGTCGTACCCCTTGGCTCTCCCTATGGGAGAGCTGTCACGGCGGAAACGCCGTGACTGAGAGGGCTGCGATGCTGAGGCTTTCATGCAGATTCCGACACTGGTACCCTCTCAGTCGTGCTGCGCACGCCAGCTCCCCCAGAGGGGGAGCCAAGGGGACATTCTGACAAATCCCAGTTTGTATTCTTTCTCGAGCCTGAAATTCACTTTTTCTTCAAACCGTGTTCGTAATTTTAGTTCATAGTGTTTACGAAAGGAACTTTTCGCTTATGCAAATCATTTTAGCATCCGGGTCTCCCCGGCGGCGGGAGCTCATGGGGCTGTTCGGCAAAGCCTTCATTGTGCGCTCGGCGGATATTGACGAAACCATGGACCCCCAGAAGGCCCCCTTTGACGAGGTAGCCCGGGTCAGCCGGTTGAAGGCTCTGGCCGTGGAGCGGGGGGCCGAAGATGTGGTCATCGCCGCAGATACCATCGTGGTCTGCGACGGCACCGTTCTTGGCAAGCCCCATACGGTGGAACGGGCCGTGGAGATGCTCTCCATGCTCTCCGGCCGGGCCCATCAGGTCATGACCGGCGTTACCGTGGTCCTGGGAGACAAGGCAGAAACCTTTACCGAGGTCACGGACCTCCACTTCCGCCCCCTGACCCGAAAGGAGATCCGCCGCTATGCCGAGAGCGGGGAGCCCCTGGACAAGGCCGGAGCCTACGGCATCCAGGGCGGGGCCGCCCTGTTCTGTGAGCGGATGGAGGGAGACTATTACAATGTAATGGGTCTGCCTGTGTGCCGCCTGGGCCAAACCCTGAAAGCCCTGGTTCCCGGCTGGGAGGAGGACGCATGAAGCAGCTGTTCAATACCAAGCTCCGCATCATTCTGGTCATCGCCGTGCTGGTGACGGCGGGTCTTTCCGTTCTGTCCGGCCTGACCAACCAGAGCATTCCGGACCTGCTGGTCCAGGGCGCGCTGACCCCCTTCCGGGCCGTGGCCACCAGTCTGACCAACACCGTAGAACGCTACTACAGCTACATGTTCAAATATGAGGCTTTGGAAGCGGAGAACGCCGTCTTGAAGGCCCAGATTGCCGAAATGGAGGACACCACCCGTCAGGCGGCGGCCACCAGCCGTGAAAACGAGCGTCTGCGGGCCCAGAATAAGCTTCTGGCCACCCACGAGAGCTACGTCATGACCGATGCCTATATCATCGGCTGGAGCTCCACGGACTTCACGAACGTGCTGACCATCAACCGGGGCACAAACTCGGGCATTGACGTGAATATGTGCGCCGTCACCGCCAACGGTGAGGTGGTGGGCCTGGTGACCCAGGTTGGCCCCAACTATGCCGAAGTGAAAACCGTGCTGGACTCCACCCTGGAAATCAGCTCCACCATTTCCGCCTCCGGCTACAATGGCATGGTGTCCGGCGGTTATATCCGGGGCAATGACAAGCTGCTGCGGATGAACTATCTGCCCTCCGCCGCCATCATTCGGAACAACCAGCAGGTGGTTACCTCCGGTTCTACGGTGTACCCCAGAGGCCTGGTGGTGGGCTCTGTTGTGGACGCAGGCTTTGAGGCCACCGGCGTTGCCAAATACGCCCTGCTGGAGCCCGCTGCGGACATCAACGCCCTGGAGCAGATCTTCATCATCACCAGCTATACCACCGATACGGGCACTACCATCGCTTCTACCACCCTCACCGATGCTACCACCGATGCCACCGCCGACGCCTCTGCCGAAACCACGGCGGAGACCACCACCCCGTGAGGCCCGCCATGGCAGAAGAACAGAAGAAAAAACGCCCAAATTCCAAGGCCGCACCGAAGACCCGCTCCGCCCCTCCGCGCCGCCGCAGGCGCCGCAGAGGCAGCGCCTTCGCCCGGTGGCTGGTGGACACCGTGGACAAGATTCAGGCAAGTCAGGCCGAATTCCAGCCGGATAAGCAGCGCTCGCCCTTTGTGCGCTCCCTGCACTTTACAAAGCAGCAGCGCATGAATCTTCTGCGCTGGGTGCTGCTGATCCTGGGCTGCATTCTATGTCTGGTCATCCAGGACTGCGTCATGAGCCGCATCAAGCTCTTCGGCGCAACAACGGACCTGGGTGTGGCCGCCATTTTGCTGGTGGGCTTGCTGGAGGGCACGGAGACCGGAAGCATTTTTGCACTGCTGGCCTCCACCGTCTATTATTTTTCCGGCTCCGCCCCGGGAGCCTACTGTGTGGCCCTGATCACCGTGCCTACCATGCTTTGCGGTCTGTTCCGGCAGAAATACTGGCGGCGCAGCACCGGCTCCATGCTTCTGTGCAGCACCATTGCCATGGCGATCTATGAGCTGGGGCTCTTTGGCATGGCCTTCTTCACGGGTGTGACCCATTTGGGACGGCTCCCGTATTTTGCAAAAACAGCGGTGTATACCATCGTGCTGATGATCCCGCTGTACCATCTTTTCTATCGCATTGGAACCATCGGAGGTCATGTATGGAACGAATGACACGCCTGCGCGCGAGAATTCTGCTGGGTCTGTTTGCCTTTATCATGGTGCTTTATGCCATGCGGCTTTTCAACCTGCAGATCATCTCCACAGATGGCAACACCGACAACACAACCTATTACACCACCGTCACCACCGTCCGGGCCGCCCGGGGCGATATTCTGGACCGGAACGGCAAGGTTCTGGTTGGCAACCGCGCCTCTTACGACCTGGTTTTCAACCATTTCGTTATCAAATCCGCAGATAACCGCAATGAATACCTGTATACCCTGCTGAAAAAGTGTGAAGAGCTGGGCGTTGAGCACCAGGACCATCTGCCTGTGACCACGACTCGGCCCTTTGAATACACCCTGTCCGACTACTCCACCGCCTGGCAGGGCTACTACCAGAACTATATGTCCGACCGCAGCTGGGACCCCGATGTGACGGCTCCGCTGCTGATTGAAAAGATGCGGGAGCTCTACAAAATTCCCAAGGAGTGGACCGAGGAGGAGGCCCGGGCCGTTATCGGTCTGCGGTACGAATTTGACCTTCGCGGCGTCACCAAGCTGCCCAGCTACGTTTTCATCTCCGACGTGGATTCCGAGAACCTGGCAGCCATCCTGGAGCTGAACACTCCGGGCCTGATGGTGGAATCCTCCACCGTCCGGGAATACCACACCACCTATGGCGCTCATATCTTGGGCTACATGGGCGCTATGACGGATGCCGAGTGGCAGGAAAATCAGAAGCTGGGCTATTCCATGGATGCCGATGTGGGAAAATCCGGCTTTGAAGAGGCTTTTGAAACCTACCTCCACGGCATTGACGGCCAGCGTCTGGACAAAGTCACCAAGGAAGGCACCATCGTCTCCCAGCAGTATCTGGAGGGCAAGGAGCCCGTGGCCGGAAACAACGTGGAAACCACCATCGACATCGACCTGCAAAAGGTGGCCGAGGACGCCCTGTCCAAGCGCATGAAGGAGCTCACCGACCCCAATATCAATACCGGCGGCGAGGGCGAAGGTATTGATGCCCAGGGCGCAGCCGTGGTGGTCATGAAGGTGAAGACCGGTGAAATTCTGGCCTGTGCCAGCTATCCCACCTACAACCTGGCCACCATGAAAGAGGACTGGGACGCCATCAACAGCGACGACCTGAAGCCCATGTTCAACCGGGCCTTCGGCGCAACCTACGCCCCCGGCTCCACCTACAAAATGTGTACCCTGGTGGCAGCCATGGAAAATGTCTATGGCCCCACCAATCCCAAGGCCGGGCAGCCCATTTATGCCCCCGGCGAGACCATCTATGATACGGGCGTGTTCAGCCATGACGACTTCCCCGATTTCCACCCCACCTGCCTGTTCTATTCCAGCAGCTACGGCAGCCACGGCGACCTGACCGCCCAGGATGCTTTGAAGGTATCCTGCAACCTGTTCTTCTACGAGCTGGGCTACCGGATGACCATCGGCATGATGGATGAGACTGCCAAGGGCTTCGGCCTGGGCGAACCCACAGGCATCGAGCTCACCGAGAAGGTTGGCTGGCGGGCAAACGAGGCCAGTAAGAAGGCTTCTTATAAGAACAGCGCCGATGCTGCCTGGAACGGCGGCGACCGGGTGCTTTGCGCCATCGGCCAGTCCGAGAACCGGTTCACGCCCTTGCAGCTGGCCGTCTACACCTGCACCCTGGCCAACCAGGGCACCCGCTACCGGGCTACCTTCCTGAACCGGGTCACCTCCTCCGACTACCGGACCCTGGTCTACTCCAACAGCCCCGAGGTGGTCAGCAAGATGAACATCTCCGACACCACCTTCCAGACCTATTCCGAGGGTATGCGCCGAGTGATCACCATGCCCGGCGGCACCGCCCGGAAATACTTCGGCGGCTGCGAGGACCCCGATGCCAATCAGTGGCCCAGCAAGATCACCGTCTGCGCCAAGACCGGTACCGCCCAGCACTCCTCCGGCGGCTCTGACCACGGTGTCTTCGTCTGCTTCGCCCCCCGGGAGGACCCGGAGATCGCCATCGCCATCTTCGGTGAAAAGGCCGCCCACGGCTCCTCCCTGGCCCCCGCCGCGGAGCCTGTGCTGAAGGCCTACTTCGAAATGGTGGCCGCCAGTGAAGTGTATACCTACGAAAATCAGGTAAGCTGACCCCCCGCCCTCTCCCGGGAGCCAGGCCCCCCCACCCTCTCCTGGGAGAGGGTGGCAGGGCGAAGCCCTGACGGGTGTGGGGCGGCAC
>OLHA01001514.1_pt1 | contig 12394 bp, 6 predicted proteins | sample 1605961 | NCBI WGS metagenome assembly OLHA01 (sample SAMN03283288) | human gut metagenome | biome: human-associated habitat; material: feces | host: Homo sapiens | place: Peru | collected 2012
CGCAGGCTCGGGCACACTGAGCGTCTTCGCCGGCAAGCTTAAAAACAGCGGCGATGGCTGGGTTTATTCGTCCGGTATCAGCGTAGACGGTGACTTCACCGTGAAGGGCGGCCGGGTCACGGCCCGTGGCGGCTGTGCGGAGTCCGACGGCAGCTGCTTCTCCTTCGGCGTCAAGATGGATAGCGATACCAAGAATAAGGCCCTGCTGGTCACCGGCGGCACCCTCACGGCCATCGCCGACGAGGCGTATGAGCTGGAGGAGGGCGGCACCAAGAGAGCGTCGTTCTCCCGTGGCGTGGAGATGTTCCGGGGCAATGTCATCGTGTCCGGCAGCGGCAAGCTGCGCGCCGAGAGTGTGGGGGAGATGGCAGAAGCAACCGTCATGTCCAACGGCCTGTATATTTCCGCGGGCAACCTGACCGTGGCGAATTCCGCTGAGGTAGCTGTGGCTGGTGCCTATGCCGCATATATTTCCGGCGGCAGCCTCCGGCTGGACGGCGGCAGCCTCACCGCAGTAAGCACCCAAACGGCCGATGACAATGGCAATCTCGGCTGTGCCATTGATATGGATATGGATTTGAATAAACAAGTCGCCGATTCCGGCAGCATCACCGTCAGCGGCGGCACGCTGGAAACCGTGAATGGCGATATCCGTATGTCCACGATCGGTGCCACGGGGAATCAGAGCCTGTTCACCGTTACCGGCGGCACCATCGTGAACAGAGGCCAGTTGTACGGCCCTAAAAAGCTGGATATTTCCGGCGGCACCATGCAGACCCAGGGTATCGAAGCGGAGGCACTGACTCTGTCCGCAGGCTCACTGACCATTCGGGAACCGGTGCGCAAGAACCCGAATTATGACAATCTGCTGGTCCGCCCCGCTTTGAATGTGAATACGCTCACTGTCAGCGGCGGCACCTTGGATGCAGCCTGGGATTGGGGTGAGTTCACGCCCATTGTGTTCCCTGTAAATACCTACTACGGCTACGCCGACTCCCTGGTGGAGATGACGGGAAGCGGCAGTACGGCCACCTTCACCGGCGGCACTACCACCCTGGATACCGGCAAGGCCGGGAACACCGCCCTGCTGATCAAGGGCACACTTACCATCGGTGATGGCATGGCAGAGACCGGCGCCGACAGCAGCCACCACCAGTTGGGAACCGCTCCCGTAAAAATTGCGGCTGCGGCAGCAAGCACCGCTATTACGACCGTCGATGTTGCGAATGTGAAACTCGACTATCAGCCGGGTGATGCGCCCCGGGCCACGGCTGCCGTAGCTGCCGCCGATCAGGGCAAATACCGAATTGCCGATGAATGGTGGCAAGAGTTAAATGAAAACGATGAGCCCGTTGCCATATGGCATTCCGACGACGGGATATACAGCACCTTGCCGACCATTACCGCATTTGAAAGCGGGAAAAAATATGTATATTCCATTTTGCTGCTGCCGGAAAGGGGTTATGACTTCGCCAGAGAGGTCGCCGCTACGGTGAACGGAAGCACGGTGACAGCGGTTCCCGGCACAGACGGATACCTGAGTCTCCCCAATGTTAAAACGATTACGCCGACGGCAGCTTCCCATACGCATAGTTACGGTACGGCGTGGAAGTGTGACGGAACAAATCACTGGCACGAATGTGCCTGCGGGGACACGGCGGACACGGCGGCGCACACCTTCAAGTGGGTTACCGACAAGGAAGCCACCGCAACCGAGAAGGGCTCTAAGCACGAGGAATGCTCCGTCTGCGGTTATAAGAAAGCGACTGTTGAAATTCCCGCGACCGGTTCCGGAAGCGGCTCGGCCAGTCAGCCCACGAAGCCCGGCAGCACCGGCTCTCCCCAGACCGGTGACAGCAGCTCCGTTTTGTGGCTGGCGATTCTGTGCATCAGCGGTGTGCTGGGCGTGCTTGGCGTTGCAGGCAAGAAAAAAATGCCTTGAAATCAGGCAAATATAAATAAGGAGGAGCTCTTATGAAAACAGCAAAAATCCAAAACGGAAGGACAGGAGGGAAGATCAGCATGAAACTGAAAAGGGTACTTTTGATGCTGCTGGTGACGGTGTTGAGCGTTTCCGGCATCGTGACTGCGAATGCCGTCACGGTCAGCAATGACGGCGAATACGCATTAGTGCTGGGCACTTCGTTTGATGAGCATGAAGGCTGTTTTGACGGGGAGTATGTCAAGCTGGTAAGGTTTAATGCAGCCAAAGGCGAAACAAAGGTCAAGCTGTCCGAATTGACAAAAGGGATTGTACCCTTTAACGGCAAAAATGAGTTTTCACATTGGGAGACACAGAAAAATGAAAAAGCCGGCGATGAGCTGGCACTAACCGAGTTTACCGGTACCGGAAACTTTTACACATCGACAGGGGAAGAAATCAAATATGACAAGGGCTTAACGCTGGTGGCAAAATTCGAGGGCAAGGCATTAAAGGATTCCGGTAATTATTATGTAACGCTCGACGCATTTGCTGGCACAATAAACGGCAAGGCAAAAGAAGTGCTGGAGAGTAGGGCGGATGCATTTAAGACAATCGATTTAACGGGCTACATCCCCGTAAGAGCAGGGTACACCTTCGTTGGCTGGGATTTGAATGGAGCGATTGTTAATTCCGTTGACGCAAGCGCTTTCGCAAAGGATGTCGTAGTCAATTTGACCGCCACATATACCAAGGACGCCTTTGACGGAAAAGGTATAGTATTAACACTCAATGCTAACGGCGGCACAATTGACGGCAAGGCAGTTAACAAATACGACTATGTAGGCGGCGGAAACTCCGGAACCGCTATGTCGCTTTTACCCTATGTTCCCGTAAGAGAGGGGTATACCTTTAACGGCTGGAACACCAAAAGCGACGGCAGCGGTACTATGGAGAAGTATATTTTTTGGAGAATTTGGGACAATAACGAGGAGACCAATAAGAAATTTGATAAGGATACTTTAGTTAAAGAAGAATCGGGCTACGAGCTGTATAAAAATGTGACCTTGTACGCCTCCTGGACGAAAAATTCCGGAGAGCCGGAAAATCCCGGTAAGGACACGGTGAAGGAGCTCCAGAGCACGGGGGAGACAAAGGCAAAAATCGAATTTGCAACAGAGGTCAGCAAGGATTACAAGCTGGATATCAAGTCCATCGAGGTCAAGAAGGAATTGGCAGATAAGAATGTGAAATTCGTTGCGGACATCAATGTGCTGGACGGAAACAACAATGTTGTGAAGATCAGCAACACCAAAATGAAGATCAGAATTGCTCTGCCGGAGGATTTGAAGGGGTATGACAAATACGAAGTCGTTTACATTGTAAATGATGAGATTAAAGAGACCTTGCCTGCTGCGGTAGAAAACGGTTATATTGTATTTGAGACAAACCATTTGAGTCAGTACGGAATCGTTGGGACAAACACCGGCAGCGGAGCAACTCCCCAGACCGGTGACAACAGCTCTGTTTTGTGGCTGGCGATTCTGTGCATCAGCGGTGTCGGCGCCCTGACTGTGTTTGGCATCTCCAAAAACAGAAAAAAGGACCACAGCGCCCAATAACAGGGAAAAAGGCCAATAAATCTATAGAAGCGGGAAGCGGCGGACAAACGCCGCTTCCCGTTTTCTGCGGTCAAAAGGCCCTGGATCTGCCGGACGGATATTTTTTGTGCAAAATATAAAATTCCACAAAAAATAAGGCCGGACACTTATAAAGCCTTGTGAAGTTTTGAGAACTGTGCTACTATGTCCTCAACACGGCGCCCGATTTCGGCGCGACTTCTGCCTGAACCGAGGCTGACGGACGATAAAAAGCCCCGGAAATGGCTGCGGGCGTCAGAGCATACTTTCCCTACTGACCAGAGAGAAAGCGAGAGGTTTGCCCTATGGAACGGAACAAGAAACAGCTGCTGCCTATGATCCTGGTTTTTACGATCATTGGGGTGGCTTATTCCTGCCGGATGCTGGCCATGCTCGACATCGGCGGCGCTTGGATGAGCTATACCCGCGCGGCACTGTATTTGCTGCTGTTTTCCCTGTGGGGCTATTCCCTCGACCGACGCATTATACAGACACAGGCACTGCACTGCCTGCGCCTGACCGCGGCGCTGATGCTGGTGTGGCTTATTTTGCGTACGCTGAAATATGAGTTTGTCACCGACCTGACAGTGGCGCGGTACATTTGGTATCTCTACTATCTGCCCATGCTGTTTATACCGCTGCTGGGCGTGTATATTGCGCTGTCTCTGGGGAAATCGGAGGAATACCGTCTGACCGAAAAGGCCGGTTTTTTGGCCGCTGTGCCGGGCATACTGTTTTTGCTGGTGATCACCAACGACCTGCACCAGCAGGTGTTTGCATTCGACAGCGGTGTGCCGGGCGTGCCGGACAATTATGGCTATTCCCACGGCATTTTTTACTTCTGCAGCATGGCCTGGATGGTTGCGTGCATGATTTTTTCCCTTGCCCTCCTTTTGAAGAAAAGCCGCGTCCCCAGCGGCAGCAAAAAAAGGATAAGGCCGTTTGTGATAGCCTGCATAACGATTTTGTATGGGCTTTTGTATCTGTCGGGCCTGCCGGCTATACGCAGGTGGCTCGGGGATATGAATGTGACATTTTGCCTTTTATATGCGGCAATTTATGAAAGCTGTATACGCTGCCGAATGATACAGTCCAATACGGGCTATGTGGAGCTATTTGAGGCGACAACGCTGGCGGCGTGCATTGCGGATCGCAGCGGGAGCATCGTTCTCCGTTCCCGGGCCGCAGGGGAGGATATGGTTTGCCCGAGGGAGGGCGTTCCGCTCATCCGGCCCAACGGAATACGCATTTCCTCGGCGCTCATCAGCGGCGGATATGCCGTGTGGCAGGATAATGTGCGCCCGCTGACGGAGCTGCGCGCAAGACTGAGCGAGAACAAGGCCAAAATTAACAGCAACAAAGAGAAACTGCAGGAGGCCTATATCATACAGAAAAAGCTGCATGAGCTGACGGAGAAAAACCGCATTTACGACGAGATGGAGGCAAGGTACGGAGAGCAGATAGCCAGAGTCGGGCAGCTGCTGCGGCAGTGCGAGGGGGCCGCACCCGAGGAAATACAAAGCGCACTGAAAAGGATCCTGCTGCTCGGCACCTACATTAAGCGCAGCGCTAACCTGTACTTTCTCAGCCAGGAATATGAGCTTCTGCCGCAGCAGGAGCTACGGCTGACCGTAGACGAGGCGGTGCGGGTGATAACCGTTTGCGGCACGGAATGCAGTGTGGTCTACCACACGACCGGACCTATGCGCTCGACAGAGGTGGCGCGGCTGCTTGATCTTTTGAAGACCGTGACGGAAGCGACGATAGGCGGGCTTTATTCCCTGTTTATTTCTGTGTCCGACGGCGAAATGGATCTGTCGGTGGAGTGTGCCGCCGAGCTGTCCGATTTGGCTTCTCCGGATGTAACGGTTCAGCGGGAGGACGGCTTGTGGCTTGTGCGCACACGGATAGGAGGTAGGAGCGGTGCATAGAATTAAACACCTGGGCTTTAATGCCATTAAGGAGAGCTTTGACCGGCTTCCCACGGGCGTGTGCTTTTTTGACCGAACGGGAAGCATCGTTCTGTGCAACCGGCGGATGTATCAGCTGAGCCGATTCCTGCTTGACAGCGATATGCAGCATCTGGGCGAGGTACAGGAGGCGCTGTCTGCCCCGGCCAGGGGCATTGTGCGAATCCCGGATATAGACAACACCTATCGGTTTCCGGACAAGACCGTGTGGAGATTTGAAAAAACGGAGGTCACCGACCGGTACGGAGTGAGCTATATACAGCTCACCGCCGCCGATGTCACCGACCTGCAGCGCGCCCTGGTGCAGCTTACCGTGGACAGCAAGAAGCTGCAGGAGGACGCAGAAAAGCTGAAGCAGCTTTCCGATAACGCCGGGGCCCTGGCCCGGGAAAAGGAGCTGCTGGACGCTAAAGCCGCCATGCACGACGGCCTTGCCGCCTGCATTACGCTGACAAAGCAGTACATAACAGGGGAATTTGACGGTATGGATGCGGGCGTTGTATGCCGTGAATGGGAGAAGGTCATTGCCTTCCGGGATACGATCCGCCTGCCGGCCAGGAAAAAGCTGCTGGACAGCGCCAAGGCCAGCGGCGTGACCGTGCGGATAAGAGGTCAGGAGCCCACGGACGGGGAGGCGGAGCTGCTGTACACGGCTATGCAGGTCTGCCTGAACAACGCCATTCAGTATGCCAGGGCCACGGAGATTTCCGCAAATATTTGGGAAAACGAGGGCAGCTATACGGTGGTGATACGCAATAACGGCAAGCCGCCGGAAAAGGAGATCAGCGAGGGCGGCGGACTTACCAACCTGCGCCACCGGATTGAAAATTCGGGGGGGAAGATGACGGTGCAGAGCCTGCCGAGGTTTTCTCTGGCAATCGAGATACCAAAATCCGGGAATTCGGGGGTGAATAACTTGTGACTATGAGAAAAATACTGATCGTGGAGGATCAGGCACTGGCGAGAACCTATCTGTGCGCCTGCGTGGAAAAATGCGCGGACTGCCAGGTGGCGGGCACGCTGTTCCGGGCTGACGCGGCCCTTCAGCGCTGCAATGAGGGACCCATTGATCTGATCCTCATGGACATATGCACCGAAAGCGACTCGGACGGACTGGCCGCAGCCGAATCCATTAAGAAGATCTACCCGCAGATAAAAATCGTTATGGTGACCTCTATGCTGGAGGGACGGTTTCTTGATCGGGCCAGAAAGATCGGGGCAGACAGCTTCTGGTATAAGGACTCCCCCTCCGGCGACCTTGTGGGTGTGATCGAGGGGACCCTTTCCGGAAAGCACTTTTGGCCGGACGGCGTACCCAGTGTCCGGCTCGGCAATACGCTCTCCTGCGAGCTGTCCGACCGGGAGATAGAGACCCTGCGCCTGCTCTGTGAGGGAAAAACCAATGCCGAGATCGCCGTAAAGCTGCATGTGGGCGAGTCCTCGGTGCGGACCTATATTAACCGTATGCTGGAAAAAACCGGCTACACAAACCGCAACCGCCTGATGATCGCAGCCGTGGGCAAACGGATGGTCGTGCCCGGCTGCTGGATCGAGGAGCAGGAAGAAAACCAGTGAAAAAGTGAACAAGACAGCGTGCCGAAAAACCCTCTTCGACACGAAAAATTACCCGACTTTCAAAAGGTCGGGTATTTTTTTGCGAAAAATGGGCGCTTGTTCACAATTTGTTTACAATTAAAGGGGCATTTGTCCTCACTTTTGAGGACAGACAGAGCCGGCGATCCTTGCTACAATAAAGTCATAAAGTAGGGCGGAGCGGCTCCGTCGTATGTATCACGAAAAAGGAGGGATGGTTCGATGAAGAAAATCGTGGTCGATATGCAGAATTTTCTGTTTGCCGATTCCATAGCGACTGCTTTCAAGAATTCGGACTATGACATTGCTGTGGTTCGTGCGGAGTCTCCGCGAGATACCATCGAACTGTGCCGAGTGTTCAAACCGTTTGTCCTTTTAATGGAGGTTACCGCCTATACCCCGTGGCTGCTTTGCGAGAGGCTGAAGCTGCGGGATGAGGTAAAGACGGTGTGCCCGGAATGCAAAATTGCCCTCATTGTGGATTCCAACACCGAAAAACAGGCGGCGAAGGACATCCGGGATGCCAAGAAAAACGGCATCATTGACCAGTTTTTCTACGGGTCGATGACCGCTGAATACCTGATGGATCAGATTTACGCGATGTAGGGACGACATAAGAAAGGTAGGGTGAAGCACAATGAAAAAAAGGAAATGGCTTAGCCTTCTGCTGGCAGTGATGATGCTCGTATCAGCAGTGCCCTTCTTCCCGGTGACGGCCGATGCAGCAGCAGACGGCACGGTGGAGGTTTCTACCTGGGCAGAGCTAAAAGAAGCGCTGAACTACACGACAAAATGCTCGGTGGTGAAGGTGGTTAAGGACATCGAAACAAAGTCTCTGAACGGACACACCGGTCTGCATCAGGACAACATCATCTTCATGACGATGGCCATGGACAAGGTGCTGGATCTGAACGGACACACCGTCAATGCGTATGCGAAATACTATTCGGAGGTTGCGCAGGGGTATCTGATCAATATAAGTCATAAGGATGCCCGCCTGACCATCCGCGACAGCGTGGGGGGCGGCGCCCTGATCGGCGAGTTCAATCAGGAATTTTACTTCCAGTTCATCAAAGTGAGTGGAGGCACGCTGGTGATGGAGAGCGGCACGGTCAAGATGCTGTGTCCCTCCAATGATGATCAGTATACGAAGTGCGCCATCAGTGTATCCGGTACGGCGGTCTTTAACGGCGGCGAGGTGCTGACGCAGGTGACCAGTCCCGGGGGCGAGAGGGAGGAGCGGTATCTTTCCCGCCGGCTGCAAGCCATTCGGGGAGAAGCAGGCGGCAGCGTCACCATCAACGGCGGCACCTTCGACCGGGTGGTTCTGCACAGCACCCCCACACCGGAGAACCGGGGAAAGTATGAGCTGGTGGTAAACGGCGGCTTTTTCCGGCAATCCATCGCCCAGATATTGGTTGGGGATGTGTATGCCAGCCATCTTGACCATCTGACCATGCAGATCAACGATGCGTATTTCATGCGCACCACCGATAAGCTGGACCAGTGCCGTCTGGTGTTAGGCGGGAAGATGAAAACCTTTTATGACCGTAACTGGGATTACGACTTACTTTATAACGATATTCCGGGCGCGACCCTGGATGATGCGAAGACTATGATGTGGGGTCTGACGCCGTACCTTATCAGCGAAAACGGCGCGGTCTTCACCGATGTGCACGACGGAAACTGGTATGTGCGGGGCAATATGCGCCGGTCGGTTGAAAACGGCGGGCCGATCATGGCTTTCCAGGGCATGTCGCTGGGTGTTCAGGGCGGCATAGCCAAGGTGATCTCCAACGCCTTCGGAGTGAAGGAGGTCCTGCTGGACGACGAGCCGATAGAGTGCGGAGAGCGGGTATTCAGTGCGCCGCAGGTGGATACCACCGCAGAGAATGAGCACAAGGTGACGTTTGTTATGTGTCCGATGTCTCCTATGCTGCGTGCGGTCGGATACAGCTATCCCTACGGAGCCGGGTATGAATGCAGCTATGTACGGCTGGTCGTCGAGGATATAAAAGGGCATGATACTCATCATTACGAGTTCTCGGACAACGAGGATAAGCCGTTTTCGTTGAGTTACACCATCAATGAATCCGATGTGGATACACTAACCTCGATAGAGCTGCAGTATACCCTTATGCTGACGGCAAACGGGGAAAGGAAGCCGGTTATGCACGGCTACAAAGGTGCCAAGGTGGCGCAGTGGGTGGATCGGACGAAGGCTATCGACACCGTCTATCTGGATATCAGCCAGCCTCTGGTGCAGGGGGATTACACCAGCGGCGCCTTCACTGTGGATGGGAGTGCTCCCTACACCATCGAGGATAAGCAGGGCTACTGGGAACACGAGGACATATGGGACCTGACCGGAAACGGCAGTGTTCCCGCGATATTGGGGGACCAGTATTATCGCTTCATCCGTGTGTACCTCAAGGACGGCTATGAGGGGTATAAATTCGATAAGAAAAACCCGCCAAAGATCAAGATCCGGGGTCTCAACCGGGAATGTGACAGTATAGATGTTCGTGTCGCCAATGATGAAAGGTCCATGGGGGTGTCCCTGGCCTCCCATCCCTCCGAGGTGATCCAAAGCGCCTGGGGTACCGTTGCCGGATTGCGGGCGGGAAGCCCGGTCGGCGGGGTGAATATAAAAGAAAACGGCAGCGACTTCGAATTGAATATAAAGGAGATACAGCGGGTTAAGAACGGCACTGTTTACAGCACAAGCCCCGACGACATAATTGATCCCGATTATATATATCGAATCAAGGTGGTGGGCACGGGAAAAAATCCGATGACATTCCGCAACGGTCCGGAGCAGTACGATATTACATTTCACTATTATCACAACACGAATGTCAAGCTGCGGATGTACAGTGATACCAACATTGCAGAAAATTATCTTGAAGTGCCGTATGATGCATCCGCCCAGGCATATGTAATAGATTTGGTACCGGAACCGGATGTGATTCATTATGACTATCTGTCTTTGAGCGTGCCACATCCGTGGGCGGGCGAAAGACCGATATATAACAATAATCTGGTTACGGGGCTGCCGGGCGGCGTTTCGGTTGTAAGCTATACATGGTATGCTTCCGCTACGGGGGAGCGGATTCAGGCTGATATGACCTTTAACGCAGGCAGAAGATATCACGTAAACATGATCTTACAGTGCGAAGAGGGCTATTACATAGCTGACGACGAGGAGCTGGATGCTTATGTGAACGGGGAAAAAGCGTATGTAAGCGCGCAGGACGGGAACAGAACAACTCTTACCGTAGGATACACCGTCCCTGTTGCTTCGGGTGTACGCGGTCAGGTAACGAGTTTTATGAACGACGGCGATGTAACTGTTTCACTTTTTGCCGGCAGCAGTACCACGCCGAAATATACCGTTTCGGTACCGGGCGGCATAAAGGACAGTTCGGGGAAATATATGGCAGAATACGAGATACCCGATGTTGCCGCAGGCACATATACAATGACGGTGTCAAAAAGCAAACATGTTACACGTGAGTATACGGTAACCGTAAACAACGGCAAGGTAACCCAAAACGCAGAAATGTGGCTGCTTGGCGATGTTAACGGCGACGGATTTATAAATATGACCGACGCTTCACAGATTAATCGAAAGTTTAACGGCAAAACCTCTGTTTTTGATACCGGCGATGCCGAAATAAAAGCATACCGGCTTAAAGTTGCCAATGTATATTTTTCCGACGACAATATAAACACAACGGATGCGGCACAGATTAAGCGTTACTATAACGGTAAATCATCCGTGTTTGATGCAATTGACTAAAAACACTTATCTTGTCTTAATGCTGATGTTTTGCTCTGTAATCCATACAGGGCAAAATAAAGGTTTAAGAAATACAGGAGAATTTTCTCCCCACCCTACCGTAACTAAGCGAGGCTGCGGCAGGGTGCGCAACAAAAAACGCCCCGCAAATCAATGAAAAGGAGCTTAGTCATGAACAAGCGAATAGTACCCCTTCTCTTATCCATTGTCATGATGTGTAGCTTGCTGGTAGCTGCAGTGCCGGCATGGGCTGAACCTGCTGACAGCGGAGTGAGCGCCTCTGTAACACAGGCGTCACCCGGCGAAACTTTCAGCGTCACTTTGAAAGTTCCCGGAACAACAAAACCGATCAACGAAATGTCGTTGAAGGTACACTTTAACAAAGCCGTTTTTGAAGTGACAGAATACACCGCACCGGCAATCACGGGCATGGACTTAATGCAATCCAACCTTTCGGATGCAAACAGAAATGGGTTCTTCTCTGCTGGATATACCAGCAAATCTGATGAAGCAGATGTTGCGCTCACCGGTCTTGAACTGACGGCAAAGTTCAAGGTAAAAGACGGTGCTGCGGCAGGCGAACAGCAGTTTACGATAGGCGAAGACGTATCAGTCGGAAGCCTTGACTCGTCAGGACTGCCTGACATCCTGATGCGCAAAGCTGACTTTGCAAAGCAGTTCGTTGCCGTAAAAGTTGTGGCGGCGCCGAAGCCTGCAACCGGTATTACTCTTAGCAAGAGCGAATTGACGCTGACTGCCGGTGATAGTGACACCAGCCTGACAGCGACGGTCACACCGGAAGGTTCTACCGACACGGTGGTATGGTCTTCTAGCAAGACCGATGTTGCAACCGTCGATTCCGCCACGGGCAAGGTGACTGCCGTAGCCCCCGGTGAAGCGACTATTACCGCAACGGCAGGAACAAAAACGGCCACCTGCACCGTTAAGGTCCAGGCAGCTCCCTGCAATCACGGTTCCTGCACCCCCGTCCCGGCGAAGGACTCCAACTGCACCGAGAAGGGCTGGGACGCTTATAAGAAGTGCGATCTTTGCGGCAAGCTGTTTGACATGAACAATGCCCCCCTTGCCGAGATCCCGTACAGAGACCTCAACGACGACCACGACTTTATCACCACTGCCTGGGGCTACAATGAGGCCGACGGCCACGCTCATGTCTGCAGCCGCAACGCGGCGCACCATGATGAAGTGCGGCCCCATACGCCCGACCATCAGGGCGGAGCGACCTACGATTACGCTGTGAAGTGTACCGAATGCGGCCGCGTGCTTGAGCCGCAGCGGGTGCACGGCAGCATTCGCGTTGAGGTCCCCTTCAAGCTCACTGTGAAGAAGACCGGCGAAATGGCTCCCGGTCAGGAGACCTTCAAGTTTGCCGTAGAGAAATTCGGCGCCCCCACTACCTATACGGTGGTACAGGATACCGTGGAGACCAATGGCGAAAAGACCTATG
>OLHA01001523.1_pt1 | contig 12369 bp, 10 predicted proteins | sample 1605961 | NCBI WGS metagenome assembly OLHA01 (sample SAMN03283288) | human gut metagenome | biome: human-associated habitat; material: feces | host: Homo sapiens | place: Peru | collected 2012
GGGGGGGTTATTTAATCATACTATAATATTAAATAATAAAGAAAACACAAAGTTTTCTAGACTTATTTGTGGTCTAGATTTCTTTGTGTTTTTTTGCTATGTCCTTTACAAAATAAAGTAAATCTAAAAAAAAGAAGGAGGAATATTATGAAAAATAAAAAGGGTTTTACTTTAATAGAATTACTAGCGGTAATAGTAGTACTCGCAATAATAGCACTAATAGCTACACCAATAGTAATGAACACAATAAAGAATGCGAAGAAAGGAGCGGCAGAAAGAACAGCAGATAACTACATCAAACAAGTAGAGACAGCAGTGGCAGAATCAAGAATTGATGGAACAAAAGTAGCTAATGGTACGTATAATATTCAACCAGATGGTAATCTATGTCCAACATCAGGATGTGGAGAAAATGATAAAGATAAAATCATAATAGATATGAGTGGAAATAAACCAACCTCAGGAACAGTAACCATATCTAATGGAGAAGTATCGTATACAGATACAACAATGACAGTTGGAGACTATGATGTAAAATATAATCAAGGAAAAAATAAGTATGAGGCATCAGAAAAAGAAAATACAACTCCAGATACACCACAACCAACAAAAATATATACCAATGGAGAAGTAGTATATTTTAATGTAACAACAGGAGAAAAATGTTCAAATTATACAGAAACACAAAGTAATATAGGAGTTAAAGTAGGCTGTATGAAATTCTATGCATTTAATGATGATGGAAAAGATACAGTTAATTTAATACTAGACCATAATACAACAGAAACAGTAGCATGGAATTCAAGTGGAAGTAATGCAAGTGGTCCAAAAGAAGTATTAAAACAATTGAATGATGACACAAAATCTTGGGTTGGAACAAAAACACCATCAAATTATACAATGGATCAAACAGGGCAAACAAGTAATGCAAAATATACAATAGATTATAGTGGATATAAAGCAAGATTAATAACAGATAATGAGATTGCCCAAATAACAGGAAATACAACATGGGATGAAAAGACTGCAAATAATATTTATTATTTAGACAGTAAAACAACAACAGAAAGTACAACATGTAAAAGGGGAAACATAAGTGGATGTAAGTATGGATGGCTTTACGATAGAACACGTGATAGCTGTACAGATTTTGGATGTTTAAATAATTCAGATCAAGAAATATATGGATATTGGACAGCCTCTTCTCGTGCCACCGACTCTACCCTCGCTTGGTTCGTGGGCTTCAGCGCTAGAATGAACGGCAATGACGTTCGCATTGCGTTCGGCAACGGTGTCCGCCCAGTTATAACTGTCTTAAAATCTAAACTCTCATAATAAAAGATGACCCTGTATAATTAACTGTGTTTTATATTTACAGAGTTAACTTAACAAGGTCTAGCAAGATTAATTCTTGCTTTTTTGTCATATTAAATGTATTCCTTAATATAATCTATTAGATAGTACTAGGAGGAATAAGATATGATAAATAAGAAAAGTATTTGGTTTTTAACTTTATTTAGTTTAATATTAGTATTGAGTGTTTATTATGTTACGATGCCAAGTGAGTTATTGCTTACTAACAAAAACAATTATATGATTGATACTAATAGTGATAATAATGAAACAGAGGTAACTAGTAAAGAAGAAGAAGCTAATGTTGAAGTTAAAGAAAGTAGTGTTTTAGTAGCATTGCGAGTAGAAGCAGAAGAAAAAATGTTAGAAGAAATAGAAACTTTAAATAAAGTTATTAATAGTGCAGATGCATCAACAGAAGAAAAAAATAATGCCTATGAACAAATGAAACATTTAAATGTTACACGTGGTGAAGAAGAAAAATTAGAAAAGCAAATAAATGAGAAATATAATTTAAAGTCATTTGTTAAGGTTGATAATAATCAAATTAGAGTTGTAGTTGATAGCAAGGAACATAATGCAAGTATGGCAAATAATATAATGCGTACTATACAAGAAAATTATGATAATCAGATGTATATTTCTGTAAAATTTAATAGCTAGATGGGCGTATTCTCTCACTAAAAACATATTCATTCATAAAATAATATGAGTAAATATAAACCACCCAACGAGGAAGTGAGGGAAACAATGGCCAAAAGTATACTAACTAAAAGAGAAAAAGAAGTTTTTGAACTTTTAATTAAAAATAATACCACTGTTGAAATAGCGCATAAACTTGGTATTAGTGAAAAAACAGTACGAAATCATATTTCAAACTCTATGCAGAAACTAGGAGTAAAAGGGCGTGCTGGAGCAGTGGTAGAGCTTTTAAAAATTGGAGAAATATCTTTGTAATAATTAAAAGTGCATATTTTCGCACTTTTTTTCATATCTTTTTATAGAGGTGGATCTATGTTAAAAAAAACATCAATTAGAAAAATTTTGGTATCTCTTTCAGCTTTATTCGCATTATTTTTGATATATTTAATTCCTAATGGTTCTTATGAAAATAAATTAAATATTGATTATGAATTAAATTATATTGAAGAGGATGTAGATAAAGAAGTTATATATCTATTAGATTCTTATAATATGCTTGGTCGAAGTGAAATAGTATTTAACGAAAAAACTAGTGATATAGAACTTAAAGCTCGTAATTTAATTCAAGTATTAATAAAAGGTGGAGAAGGAGAAGATCATATTCCTAATGGATTTAGATCTATTTTATCTAGTGAAACAAAAATTTTAAGTTTAAAATATAATGAAGGCATAATAAAAATTGATTTTTCTAAAGATTTATTAGATATAGATAAAGAAAATGAAGAAAAAGCTGTGGAAGCAATAGTTTATACTTTAACTTCTATTGATGGAGTTGATAAAGTTATTATATATGTTGAAGGTGATATTTTAAATAAATTACCACAAACTAAAAAGAATTTACCAGCTATATTAGATAAGAGTTTTGGAATTAATAAAGAATATGATATTACTAGTACTAACAATATAACTATGACAACAACATATTATATAAATAAATATAATGATGAATATTATTACGTTCCTGTTTCTAAATTTAGTAATGATGATCGTAATAAGATAACTATTATTGTTGATAATTTAAGTAGTTCTCCTAGTTATAAAGCTAATCTCATGAGTTTTTTAAATTATAATACCAAACTATTGTCAGCAACACAAGATGTTGATAGTTTATCCCTTAATTTCAATTCATATATTTTTAATGATTCTAGTGAAAAGAAAATATTAGAGGAAGTTATTCATACTATAAGCTTATCGGTAGCGGATAATTATGATGTAAAAGAATTAGTTTTTAAAGTAGATGATGAAGAAATTTACAAAACTACATTCAAAACTATTGAATAATTTAAAAAAGTATAGTATAATTTAAATGTTCTTGATTAAAGAGCATTTGTCTCAGTAGCTCAGCTGGATAGAGCAACGCCCTTCTAAGGCGTGGGTCAGGGGTTCGAATCCCTTCTGGGACACCATGTTAATAAATAACCGTTGAAATTCAACGGTTTTTATTTTTTAAAATTTGACAAAATAAATATTTATGATAGAATATACATCACGAAAAGAGGGGTTATATGTTTGAGTATATTTTAGAACATTTTTCTAAAGATAGTAGTTTTATAAATAAAATTGATGAACTTAGTACTTATCTTGATGAACAAAATTTAGATATTTCGGAAAAATGTAAAATAATTAGAGAAGTATATGATTATAATAATAAAATGCTTGCCTTAATGAAAGAAGAAAATAAAAAGCTAGAAAGAATTATTTCTAAAGTTTTAACTATTAAAGAAGGAAAGTCTTTAGAACTTCCTAAAAAAGAAGAAATTAAAGAAGATGATACGGTTATAACTTTAGATATTAATGCCAAAGAATATATAACTAGAATAAAAAGTTGTGATAATTTAGATGAAATAAAAAGTTTATTGCCAGCTAAAAGTAGTTTAAATTATACTCACATTGTTAATATTGTTATACTTAGTTTATTTGAAGATATTATTGATTATAAAAAGATGTTACAAGAAGATAAAAAGAATATGACACCAGAAGAAATAGATTTCTTTAAAAATGAAATAAATGGATTATTACTTAAAGTAGAGTATTTAAAAAAATTAAATGTTGTTGCTACTAAGCCTTTAAAAATCAAAAATACAGCAATAAATCAATTTATATTTTTACAAACTAGTATTGGTAATTATTCTATTTATTCTGATATAAAAGAATTAGCACCAGAACATTATTACTTATTTTTAACACTATTAACAGAGATGGAGAATGGAAAATTTAGAAATAAGAAAGCGCTTAATAATAATAACGAAATACAAAATACGATGGAAGTTAAATATAATCAAGCTCGTATAACATTTATATCACTTGGTAATCATAAATATGCGATATTAGATATGTTTATTAAAAAAGTTCAATCTGATGCAGCATATAAAGCTTCATTAAAAAATAAATATGATTTATATAAAGATAATAGTAAAGTAATTAGTAATTTGTTAGATAATAAAGATTTTTTAGAACAAAATAGAAAAGTTTATAAGCATGTAATAGAAATTTTAAATAAAGAAGATAAAGTAAAGAAATTAGGTGTTAAACATGACTAGAGTAGAAGCTTTGTGTGAAGAGGTAGGAAATACCTTAACTGAATTAAATGATAAAGAAGTAAAAAGACTTAACGAATATCATTATTTAGATGAATTCTTAAAAGCATTTAATGTTTATGACCCTAAGTCTTATGAAGAAGTTACTCCTATATCATATTTAACTTGTGTATTATTTGCTAATAACATCGATATGTCATTTGAAGATTTAATGGATTGCGTTGGTACTTTAGAAGACTTTGTTAATTTTCCTTTTCTTGATGATACTTTATATAGACAATATTTAATTTTGCTAGAAAAACTTTATAATTTAGGACTTTTAGATAGATTAAATGATAAGAATTTAAGCGAAGAAGAAAATGAAGTATATAGAGAATATAAAGTTTGTAGTCAAAAGTTATTTTCAAGATTAAATATAGATTGTAAAGAAGAATATCATGCAGAAGAAAATAAAGCTTTTATAGAGCTTTTTAAAGCACTTCCTCAAGTAAAAGAATTAGAATCATTTCTAGATTTACGATTTATATTAGAAAAGGTACAAGGTACAATAGGAAAAGTATATAATTCATTTGTAAATGACCATGTAACTATTGGTCCAGATGAAAATATAAAATTAAAAAATAAAGAAAAAGATAAAATGTTTATGACTCTATTTAGAAGTGTTATTGATGAATATCCTAATCTTACAGTAAATAAAAATTATGAGAAAATTCGTAAACATTATACGGCAGTAAAAGAAGAAGTAAAAAATGAAATATCAGTTAATAATAAACGTATCAGAAAGTTAGAAGATTTTATTTTTAAATTAAAATACATAAATCTTAAGAATGTTATTAAAATAGAAAATTTTGATGAATACTTATTCAAACCAGAAATAAGATACTTATTTACTGAATTTGCTTTGGAACATAACTTAAATTTATCTGAAGATATAGAACTTCAAAATAGAAAATATAAAAATAATGAGATAACCAAATTAGAATTATTATTTACTAAATATGGTTTAAATTTTAATAATTTAAATGAAGAAGAAAAAAAGAAAATTATTGCTAAAAATGAATTAGAAGATATTGAACCATTACTTGCTTCTTTGAAATATTCAGATTTATTCTTTTTAACAGAATATCACCAAGAATTTACTAACTTAATCTTATTATCAACAGAAGAGAGAATAAAAAATATTGATTGTGCTTTAAAAAATAAAATCATTGATAAAAATTTCATTATCAGAAATCTTGAAATTTTATTTGATGAAGAAAAATATAATAATTTTACTAAAAATCTTAATTTATTAACTATGGCGGGAATAGATTTAAATATTTTATTAAAAAATAATAGTGAAATATTTTTACTTCCTAATAATACTCTTTTAGAAATGTTTGAAATTTTAAAAGAGTATGAATTTACTTTTGATGATAATAATAATGGTTCAATTTTAATTGATAGTAATTTACTTGATATTGTTGATAATTTTGTTGAACTTGATTTATATGATACTTTAAAAGATAATCAAAAAGTTTTAAATAGTAATAATAGTAAGAATGTGGTTAAACGTATTTTGATTTGTAATTTATTAGGAATTAATCCTGTGAATGCTTCATTAAAACTAATTGGTCAAGTAACTACAGGAAATAAATTTTATTTATCACCAGATAAATATGATAATTACATTATAGATAGTCAAAATATGTATTTAAATCCTGTATGTGTTAAAGCTTTAGAGCACCAACCACGAACTATTATTAGTGAAGATACTAAAAATAATAAATTAATAGAAACTTTAGATGAATTTTATAAACGTGATGAATTGACTTATGAAATAAATGATATTGTTATTTCAAGAAATCGTGTTTTACGTAATTTTGAAGTATTAAAAGAAATAGAAAATATTAGTCCTACTGATTTATTATATCAAGCTATTTTATATAAAATGATAGAGAATATAGAGGATGAAAAGTTAATTGAAATCTATAATTCTATTAAATTATTAAACTTAGAAAATAATAAGATTTATAAGAAATAAGCTACCTTTTTAGGTAGTTTTTTCGTGGAAAACTAGATTTTTGCTCCTTGGATGTGTTATAATTCTAAATAGGTGATTATATGGCAAAGTATGATGAAAGTTCAATTAAAATACTAGAAGGGTTAGAAGCAGTTAGAAAACGCCCTGGTATGTATATTGGATCAACTGATAAAAGAGGATTACATCACTTAGTGTGGGAGATTGTTGATAATGGTATTGATGAAGTTATAAATGGTTATGGTAATCGTATTAAAATAACTATTCATAATGATAAAAGTATTAGTGTTGAAGATGAAGGTAGAGGAGTTCCCGTTGGAAAACATTCTAGTGGAATGAGTACTCCGGAAGTAATATATACGGTACTTCATGCTGGTGGTAAGTTTGAAGAGGGCGGATATAAAGTATCTGGAGGTCTTCATGGCGTTGGTGCTAGTGTTGTTAATGCTTTATCTAAATGGATGGAAGTAACTATCAAAAGAGACGGTTATGAATATTTTATTAGTTTTAAAGATGGTGGTAAGTTAGATAAACCATTAAAAAGATTAGAAAAAACTAATAAAACAGGAACTAAAGTTAGATTTTTACCTGATCCAGAAATATTTTCAACGACAGAATTTTCCTTTACAACAATATGTGAAAGAATGCAAGAAAGTGCTTTTTTACTTAGTGGTTTAACAATTGAAGTTGATGATTTAGAAGATGATAAACATCAAGTATATCATTATGAACATGGTTTAAAATCATTTGTTGAATATATGAATGAAGATAAAAAGACACTTCATCCTGTAGTTGCTTTTAGTGGAATTAAAGATAATATTAAAGTAGATATAGCTTTTCAATATACTGATACTTATAGTGAAAACTTGATATCTTTTGTTAATAACGTTAAAACTAGTGATGGTGGTACTCACGAAGTTGGTTTTAAAACCGCCCTTACACGTGTTTTTAATGATTATGCTAGAAACAATGGTTACTTAAAAGTTAAAGATAAAAATCTTGAAGGTAGTGATACTAGAGAAGGTATTAGTGCGGTTATAAGTTTACAAATACCTGAAAATTTACTACAATTTGAAGGTCAAACTAAAGGTAAACTTGGTACTCCACAAGCACGTAATGTTGTTGATAGTATTGTTAGTGAAAAATTACAATTTTTCTTAGAAGAGAATAACGCTATTGCTGAATTAATCATGGATAAAATGGTTAAAAGTAAACTAGCTCGTGAAGCCGCACGTAAAGCTCGTGAGGAAGCACGTAATGGCAAAACTAAAAACAAGATTGAAAAAAATCTTTCTGGTAAGTTAGCGCCTGCTCAAAGTAAGAACCCTAAACTAAATGAATTATTTTTAGTCGAAGGAGATTCAGCTGGTGGTAGTGCTAAAGGGGGAAGAAATAGGAAGTTTCAAGCTATTTTACCTCTTCGTGGTAAAGTAATAAATACTGCTAAAGCATCGATGGAAGAAATAATTAAAAATGAAGAAATAAATACGATGATTCATACTATTGGTGCGGGCATTGGTAGTAACTTTGATGTTACTGAATCTAATTATGATAAAGTAATAATTATGACCGATGCCGATGTTGATGGTGCCCATATTCAAATTCTTCTTTTAACATTCTTCTACTACTACATGAGAGGATTAATAGAAGCCGGTAAATTATTTATTGCTCTTCCTCCTCTTTATAAAATAGAGTCAGGAAAGAAACATGTATATGCTTATACTGATGAAGAATTAGAACAATTAAAACGTGAATTTACAGGTAAGTATTCTATTCAAAGATATAAAGGTTTAGGTGAGATGAATGCTGATCAACTTTGGGAAACAACTATGAATCCAGATACAAGAAGCTTGATTAGAGTTAATATTACTGATGCTTTACTTGCTGAAAAAAGAGTAAACGTTTTAATGGGGGATAAAGTAGAACCACGTAAAGAATGGATTAATGAAAATGTTATTTTTACAATGGAAGATAATTATGAGATATAAAAGAGGGTTATAATGTATAAAAATATTTTTAAGAGATTGCTAGATATATTTTTCTCACTATTATTAATTATTTTGCTTTTGCCATTAATGATTATTGTAGGTGTAATGTCAAAAATATATACAGGAAATGTAATATACAAACAACCTAGAGATGGAAAGCATAAAAAAAGTTTTATGATGTATAAATTTAAAACAATGCTTGATATAGATGGTGACTATAAAACAAGAACGCCAATAGTAATGAGAAAAGTAAGATGCTTAGGATTAGATGAACTTCCCCAACTTTTTAATATATTAAAAGGTGATATGTCATTTATCGGACCACGTCCCTTTATAACCGGTGAAGTTCTTCCTAAAAATCCAGATAAAATTATTTATACAGTATCTCCAGGTTTAATATCTCTGGCTATTTCTAAAGGTAGAAGAAATATTACACATGAAGAAAGATTAAAATATGATGTTATATATGTTAAAGAAATAAGTTTTAAATTGGATGTAAAAATTATTTTTAGAACAATATACATTTTACTTAAACAAAATTTTAGAGGTGAATTATGAACGAAATATTAAAAAGAATCTATGACTATTCACTAGAAGATATCATGGGTGAACGTTTTGGAAATTACGCAAAAGAAATTATACAAGATCGTGCTATTCCAGATGCTCGTGATGGATTAAAGCCAGTTCAAAGAAGAATATTATATGCGATGTATAAAGCTGGTAATACGCATGAAAAAGGATATATTAAATGTGCTGCTACAGTTGGAGATGTGTTAGGTAAGTTCCATCCTCATGGTGATTCATCAGTATATGATGCCATGGTACGTATGAGTCAGTGGTGGAAACAAAATCATATCTTAGTAGATATCCATGGTAATAATGGATCAATGGATGGTGACGGTGCTGCTGCTTATCGTTATACAGAAGCACGTCTTGCTAAAATAAGTAGTGAACTTTTAAAAGATTTAGATAAAAATACTGTCAACTGGGCTCCAAACTTTGATGATAGATTTATGGAACCAACCGTTCTTCCAGCTAAGTTTCCCAATCTTTTAGTTAATGGAGCTAACGGAATAAGTGCTGGATATGCAACTAATATTCCTCCGCATAACTTAGGAGAAGTAATTGATGCTACTATAAAAAGAATTGAAAGTCCTAATTGTCGTTTAGATACAATTTTGGAAATTATGAAAGGACCAGATTTTCCTACCGGTGGTATAGCTTGTGGTAAACAAGGTATTATTGATGCTTTTACAAATGGCCGTGGTAAGGTAATTGTTAAAAGTAAAACAGAGTTTACTAAAGAAAAAGGCAAAGAACAAATAGTTATTACTGAAATACCATTCGATGTTAATAAAGCTAACTTAGTTAATAAGATAGATGCGATTAGAATCGAAAAGAAAATAGAAGGCATGGCTGAAGTTCGTGATGAAAGCGATAGAGAAGGATTAAGAATTGTTATTGATTTAAAAGCAGGAGCTAATAAAGAAATGATTCTAAACTATCTTCTAAAAAATACTGATCTTCAAATTTCTTATGCTTATAATATGGTCGCAATTATCAATAAACGTCCTATGACATTAGGCGTTTTAGGACTTTTAGATGCTTATATTGAACATGAAAGAGAAGTAATCGTAAAACGTACACAGTTTGATTTAAATCATGCTAAAAAAAGACTAGAAATTGTTGAAGGTTTAATTAAGATGGTTTCAATCTTAGATGAAGTAATCAAAACAATTCGTGCTAGTGAAAATAAAGCTGATGCTAAAGTAAATTTAATGAATAAATTTGGTTTTACTGAAATTCAAGCTGAAACGATAGTTAACTTACAACTTTATAAGTTAACTAATACGGATGTTGTCGCAATTGAAGAAGAACGTAAGAACTTGCTTCTAATTATAAAGAGCCTAGAAGCTATCTTAAGCGATGAAGAAAAGTTAAAGCATGTAATGAAAGAAGAACTAAGAAAAATAAAAAAAGAATATGCAACTGAACGTAAAACACAGATTCAAGATGAAGTAGAAGAAATAAAAATAGATACAACAAGTATGATTCCAAAAGAAGATTGTATTGTTGTTGTAACTAGTGAAGGATATATAAAACGTGTATCAAAAAGAAGTTATACAGCTACTGATGGTGATACAGGATTAAAAGATGGTGACTATGTTACTGGCTTATATGAACTTAATACCCTTGATACTTTACTAGTATTTACTGACCTAGGTAATTATTTGTTTATTCCAGTTCACGATATACCTGAACTAAAATGGAAAGATTTAGGAAAACATATTAGTAATATTATAAAAATTGATCCAGGGGAGAATATTATTTATTCACTTCCTGTTACTGATTTTGCAAAAGAAGAATATATTACAATGGTTTCAAAAAATGGTATGATAAAACGTACTAAATTAGATGAATTTAAAGTATCACGTTATTCAAAACCAATGATTTGTATGAAACTAAAAGATGATGATAAATTAGTCTCCGTTTCTAATAGTAAAAAACAAGAAATACTTATTGTTACTCATTTAGGTTATGCACTTCGTTATTTAATTAATGAAGTTGCTCCTACCGGAATTAAATCTGCTGGTATTAAAGCAATAGCTTTAAAGAATGATTATGTAGTAAGTGCTAATATGTTTAATGAAACAGATGAATATATAAGTGTAATAACTTGTAAAGCCTCTGGTAAAAGAGTTAGAATAAGCGAATTTGAAAGACTAACACGTGCTCGTAAAGGAACACTAATTATAAGAGATGTAAAAACTAATCCTTATTATATTTTAAATACTTTTATTATTTCTCATAAAGATTCTCTAGCTTTAAAAATAGGTAATGATTATAAGATTGTAAAAGTAACGGAATTACCAATATTAGATAGATACTCAACCGGTTCTTCATTATCTAAGAAAAACATAGATGATGTATTATTAGAAACAAAAATTTATGAAGAAGAAAAATTAGATACTTCTAAAAACGTAGATAAAAAAGAAGTATCACTTAAATCTGTTGATGAAAAGATAATGACAATTGATGATTTTCTAGATGATTTTAACATTGACAGTAAAGATAAAAAATAGTATATTAAAATAGGAGTTGATACTATGAAAAAGAATAATATAGAACTAGAAAAATATGTATTTGTTGGTGATTCAAGTGTAAATGAAGTTATTTGTACTAAAGATGATGGTTCAAAAGTTAGATGTACGCAAACAGCTTTAATCACTGCCTTAACAGAAAATAAAGAACATATTAAAGGTGGAAGTAAACTTAAATTAGGTAATGATAATGGTAAAGTTAGTTATTTAATTGATTATGGTACTAATGAAAACCAACCAAAAGAAATAATTAAAATTACACTTGATGAAGAAAACATCTTAAAAGGAGACCCAAATGCTTTAGCTATTGATGCCATCTGTCAAAGAGCTATAATAGTAAAACAAAATAATATTAAGAAATTAGTTATTTCTGGTACTGCTGCAGCACTAGCTGCTGTTGGACTAGCAGGCGCTATGGTAGCAGGACTTGCTTATGCATCAAAAGGAGAAGAAAAACATCAACAAAAAGAAACACAACAATATCAACAATGGTTAGATGAAAAAAGAAATGAAAATAATTTAAACTTAAGTATGGATGAAGGTATTCCAGAAATATCAGAGTCAGCACTAAGAGGAAGAAGTCTTTAGACTTTTTTCTTTTTCTTTACAAAAATATTGCATTATAAAAAGTAATTATGTATAATTAATATAGTAAAGGAAAGTGGTAG
>OLHA01001524.1_pt1 | contig 12364 bp, 11 predicted proteins | sample 1605961 | NCBI WGS metagenome assembly OLHA01 (sample SAMN03283288) | human gut metagenome | biome: human-associated habitat; material: feces | host: Homo sapiens | place: Peru | collected 2012
GAGTTCATTTAATCCTTCTCGACGTTTATCGATGGTCTGCTGCTGTTTCTTTCTAATAGCGGCCTTCTTTTCCATATCATCTAGTTCAGTGACAAGTTCTATTTCACGCAGAACCTTCTTTTTCTTATCCATTAAATTATTCTCCAATGAGTCAAGATGATTAGAGTATAAAGAAAGATAAGGTTTATTCTTAGTGATATAAGCACAGGCGCTCTGGTAGTCCTCATAGTTGTTTAAGAATTCCATTGTTTCATTAATCTGCTGGATAACTATAGGGATTTCACTTGCAATCACTGGTTTTATAGATAAAAAAGAACGCAGCATTTCTTCTTTAGGCTTTTGAATCCAGTTATGAATAAAAGAAGAAGGCATAACGAACTGCTGCATGAACTGATTATAATTCATATTTAAAATATTCTGGATATGTTGTTGTGCTTCTTCATCTTCTAGACCATCACATTGAAGAATACATTTTCCTGACTGGTACATACGTTCAATAGTATGTATGGTATTGTTTAGTTCAAATGTAAGATAAACTCTCTTAATGATAATTTCTGTTAAACCAAAAAAAGCGAATGTGAGACCATTGATGACTGTATTATGATTTTCAATATAATTTAAATGATTTTTAAATGAAGTGAAGTCAGTCTCAACATTCTTATCAAATGTTTCAATTGTGAGTTGTAATAGGTTCATAATATCCTCCTATTACTATTATAGAAAAAGGAATAGCCTTTTGCTATTCCTTAGTGAGAAAATCCCATTTTTCTACTTCTTTTGTTTTACTTACGACAAGGAAATGATCTCCTGGCTGAATAATATAATCAGCACTAAAGTCCATTGTCATCTTAGGTGAACCTTGAGGTTTAATACCTACAACGTTCATACCATAAACTCGACGGATATTAACATTAGAAAGTGATTTACCTTCCCAATCCTTAAGTGTTCTAATCTCTACAATAGAATATTCTTCATCAAGTTCTACTAAATCAACAATAGAACGTCTTAATAAATGTTTAGCAAGCTTATAAGCCATTTCTTTTTCTGTATTAATGACACGATCAGCCCCTACTTTTTCTAAGATGATCTTCTTACGTTTTGTACGTGCTTTCGCAATAACATAAGGGACATTTAATTCCTTTAATAATAGTGTACATGATACCGCTTCTTCAAAGTGTTTAGAAATAGCTACAACTGCAACATCAAATGTATTGATATCAAGTTCTAATAATTGTTCACGATCAGTGACATCTGCAACAATTGCTTTAGTGACATTGTCTTTAATTCTACTAACACATACTGGGTCAATATCAACCGCAAGAACTTCTACTCCAAAGTCTTCTAATGTTTCAGCAAGTGTGCTTCCAAAGATACCTAATCCTAAAATAGCGACCTGTTTTGGTTTATTACTCATGTTTACTCCTCCTAGCCAACAAGTACATCCTCATCTGGATATTTAAATTCTTTTGTATTTTTATCATGTGAACGTTTAGTAAATAAAATCATTAATGAAATTGGACCAATACGTCCAGCATACATCAAGATAATATCTACGCATTTACCAACTATACTTAATGCAGGTGTAACAGATGCACTCAGTCCTACTGTACCAAATGCTGAGAATACTTCCATTAGGATATTTAAATAATCCTGTTTAGGTTCTGTTATAAGCATAATAGAAGATGAAATAATACAAAGCATTAGTCCAAGGAAAAAGATAGAAAAAGCTCTTACGAGTGTTCTTTTCTTGATACGACGCTGGAATACTGTTGTTTCTTCAATACCTCGATAAGTTGTTCTCATTAATAGTAATACTAGTGCAAAAGTAACTGTTTTAATACCTCCGGCAGTAGATGCAGGAGACCCACCGATAAACATAAGAGAACACATCAATATTTTTGTAACTCTATTAAGTGAATACATATCCACTGTTGAGAATCCAGCAGTACGTGTAGTGACTGATTGGAAGAATGATACAACAAGCTTATCTCCTAAATTCATTTTTCCAATAGTTGCAGGATTGTTGAATTCCATTATAAGGAATAATAATGTACCTATAACAACTAAAGAGACAGTCATCATTAATACAATCTTTGTATGTAAAGCGAAGCTGCCAAAAAGATGATGCCATGAAAAGCTTGATGATCTTCTTTTTTCTTTAATATATTTATCATGAATATCTAATACTACAATAAAACCTAGCCCACCCATGATAATTTCAAATGGAACAATGAAATTAATGATAGGATTGGTGTTATAGGCAACAAGTGACGTTGAACCACATAAATCAAATCCAGCATTACAAAATGCACTAATGGAATGCCATATACCATAATATACGCCTTTAAGAGCACCTAAACGAGGTATAAAAAACATTGACAAGAAGATTGTTCCAATCGTTTCTATTGAAACAGTATAAATAAAAATAGTTTTCAAGAGTCTTGGAAGCATACTTAAAGAATTCTGATTGAGTGCTTCAGTAAAGACAAGTTTTCTACTTAATGTAATTCTTTGTCTTGCAAGAAACAAGAAAAGATATAAGAAAGTTAAGAATCCCAGACCTCCAATTTGAACAAGAATAATAAGAACTGTCTGACCAAAGAGGTTATATTGATTCACAACTGTCAAAGGTGATAACCCTGTTACACATACAGCAGATGTTGCAATAAAGAGGTTATCCAAGAAACTTGCAGCTTCTTTTTTATTTGAAAATGGTAAAGAAAGTACTATAGCGCCAATTATAATAACTGCAAGGAAAGAAAGAGATACTTTCTTTGGTGCAGAAAGGTGACCAGAATGCTTTCTTTTACCTAAAACAATATCTTTCATAAATATTTCTCCTATAATCGCATCTATTCTAACACCAAGATGTGATAATTCCAATACTAGTCTCTCTTAGAAACATAATATTGTGTAATTTCTTTTTTAGAACACTCATAACCAATAACTAAAATAGCGCCTGCAAGATCTAGTGCAAGATCCTTCATTGTATCAGCGAGTGCTTCATGTCCTTCTAATGGTTCATCATCACTTGATACAATTGTTGCACGTGTTGTTGCCATATATTGCTGGTTATTGGTATGGAAGATATCATCAACTGTATATTCACATAATTCCCATACAGCCCCTACAGCAAGTGAGAAAGCAACAACAAATATATATAATAAAGCACGATGCATAAATAGATATTTAGTACGCATGACTAACATCTGTAGCAACCATAAAGCGATAAATGAAAGAATGATTCCTGAAGTGAAATGAAGTAATGAATCCCACCAGGCTATTTTTCCATAGAAGTTTAAACCATCACCAAGTACTAATCCTAAAAAAGCAAAAGCTGTAACACTGATATGTACTTCAACTGGTACTTCAAAGTTTGCAAACTTCTTCAAGAGTGTTGGTGAGATCAAAACGATACTCATTGCAATATATTGTAATAGTGAGAAGAACAATCGCACGCGCATCTTTTCTTTTTTTACATAGAATAAAGCAACCATTGTGGCAATTGCAAGAATAAGAACAATAAAAGATAAGATTCTTTTAAAAACTCTAACACGTCGCTTTGTTTTTTCACTATATTCAAATTCATTGTTATTCATGAAATTTCCTCCTAGTTCATGTATTATAGCACACTTCTCCTATAATAAACCTTAATTTAATGTAAAGCAAAAAAACTCCCAGGCGCGAGCCTAAGAGTTTAAGTGAAAATCAATGTTATGCTTTTCCTTCAAGAATAGGTTTTACAGTAGTATCAATGATTTCCTGTAAAGTATTACAAGATCTGTCAAATTTTTCCTGATCAGATTCAGTTAAAGGTAATGTTAAGATTTCACGGATACCTGCTCTATTGATGATTGCTGGAACACCGATATATAAACCTTCATGACCATACTGACCTTCAAGGTAGCATGATAATGGAAGAACTGTATTTTCGTTGTTTAAGATTGCATCTACTAATCTAGCAAGAGACATACCGATACCATAGTAAGTAGCTCTCTTCTTGTTGATGATTTCATAAGCTGCATCTCTAACCTGTTCGTAGATTCTCTGTAACTGGTCAAATGGTACTTTTCTTTCTTCTACTACTTCAAGAAGTGATTTACATCCGATATAAGCGTTTGTCCAAGATACGAATGAGCTATCACCATGTTCACCCATGATATAACCATGAACTGAAGCTGGGTTTACTTCGAAGAAGTTACCAATTTCATATCTTAATCTTGCTGTATCAAGCATAGTTCCTGAACCAAGAACCTGGTATGGATGAAGACCAGTAGCCTTCTGCATTACGTAAGTCATGATATCACATGGGTTAGATGCTACTACGATAACACCATTGAATCCTGATTCTTTAATAGACTTACCAACTGAAGCCATGATCTTTGTGTTAATTGCAACTAATTCAAGTCTTGTCTGACCTGGTTTCTGAGCAGCACCAGCAGTTACAACGATAACGTTTGCATCTGCACAGTCAGAATAATCACCTGCATAAACCTTTAATTTACCGTTTGCATATGGTAAACCATGAACTAAGTCCATTGCTTCCCCTTCTGCCTTTTCAGTATTAACGTCTACTAATACTAATTCGTCAATACCCTTGTGGTTCATTAAAGTATAAGCCATACTCATACCTACAAAACCTGTACCAACTAGAACAACCTTACGGTTACCCTGAGCAGGCATGTCATTTAAATAATCTGTCATTGCCATAATTTATTTCACTCTCCTATACCTAGAAGTATAGTATAATCATTTCCCAAATACAATAAAATATTTGCGTTTTAAATAAAAAAATTTATTTAAATTTAGTTGATAAATTCATGCTTTTTTGATGTATACGTTTTCAATATTTCAAAGAATGTAAGTGTAAGCGAATTCATTACAATGAATTTAATTTTTTGATCATGAAGGTTAAAATTGACTTTTGGTCAATTGCTAGTATAATTCTAAATGGAGGTATTTATATGAATGCTCTGACTGATATTAAATCTAAAATAGAGAAAAATAAAGAAGAAAAAAGGGAACGTCTTCTAGCAAGTGCAACTGCGCTATTTGCTGAAAGGAATTTTAATAATACATCTATTTCTGATATCGTAAATAAAGCAAAAGTCGCAAAAGGTACTTTTTATTTATATTTCAAAGATAAATATGATATTAGGAACCAGATAGTTCAGGAAATCAGCAGCGAACTTTTCGATAATGCAATGAAAGAGTTAAAAAAACATAATGAGATTACTCATTTTGCAGATTCGTTAATATTTATTATTGATCATGTTATCAATGCCCTTGTTGCTAATCCAACAATTCTCACTTTAATGAATAAAGATTTATCTCTTGGTATTTATTCTCAGGAACTTACAAAGATTCTAAAAGAAACAGATACTTTGAGTCTTTATGAATTATTTAAAGATGGCGTTGAAAGAGAGAATTTAAATATTAAAAATATTGATATTACATTCTTTACTATTGTAGAACTTGTTGGATCAACATGCTTTAGCTGTATAGTAAATAAAATCCCTTGTTCTATTGAAGAATATAAACCTTATCTTTATGATCTAATTCGCACTTTACTTCATGCTGCTTAAAAAAAGCAGCATTTTTATTTATGCTGCTAATAGATCGTTAACATAGTCAAGAAGCTTCTTTGTATCTGTATAGGTTTCTCCACGTGTGTTTTCTTTAAAGACAACTGTAATGATTGTCTTCTTTTTTACTTTAGAATAAGTAACAAGACATCTGCCCGCAAGATTTGTAAAGCCTGTTTTACCACCAATAACTCTCTTATCATAATAAGTAGAATCTTTCTGTGTCATCCTTACATTCTTCATTTCACGATTCGGATTGGATTCAAAGATATAGCTTTCTGTAGAAATGATTTTTCTTAATTTCTTATTCTTATAGAATTCTTTTGCAATAAGTGCCATATCCTTTGTACTGCATGTTTCTTTTAGCCATCCTTTATCTGCATAACTTAGTCCATGAGGATTAGAAACATCTACTTTCGTACAGCCAATCTTTTTAGCCCTCTTGTTCATTGCTTCAATAAATCCATCATAACCCCCCTTATAATTCTCGGCCAGGGTAAGGGCCATTTCATTAGAACTCTTTAAAAGCATTCCATGGATCACATCTTTAAAAGGAATTCTTTCACCATCATAAACTGGTGCTGTATGAATAAATACACGATCTGGTAAAGACATAATATTACGTGTAGTCAGTTCGTCATTATCCTTATAATAATCAATCGCAACGAGAGCACTTAAAAGTTTAATAGTAGAAGCAGGATAACGTGATTCCTGTTCATTTTTTGCATAATAGACCTTTCCGGTATCAGCATCCATCACCACTGCAGAAACATCTTCAGTATTAAGTGTGGGCTGTGGAATAGAAACAACTTTCTTCTTTTCCTCTTTGACTGGTTCTTTTGTTGCACATGCACTCAGCAAAAAAATGGCACATAGCATACAAATCCATTTACGATATTTCATTTTTTATCACCTTCTCAGAATATCTTAGCGATTTTCTGCGTATTCATCAATCTGATTCAGTCATTTTTCATTTTTTTTGAATAATAATATGTTATAATGATTTGGTAAAGGAGAAATAGTATGGTTAATTATCCAAACCTGAAAAAGGCATCGGTTAATGTGTCTATTCCTAAGAATTCTACAAGTAAGCACTATACTGCTTTTCGTGGAATGAGCTTAGAAGAAGACATCAACCTATCTAACACCTATTACTTATCTGTTGATCAGGCTGTCATCTATAAAAAACCGACGCCTATCCAGATTGTAAAAGTCGATTATCCTTCACGAAATAAAGCCCGTATAGTTGAGGCATATTACCAGGCGCCATCTACTACGGATTATAATGGTATTTATAAAGGCAGATATATTGATTTCGAAGCCAAAGAAACAAAATCATTACGATTTCCTTTTCGTAATATTTCAGAGCATCAGATCAATCATCTTGAACGTGTGCAGCGTCATGGAGGAATTGCCTTTATTATTATTGCCTTTACATCTGTGGGCGAAGTCTATTTACTGGATGCTTCAATTATGATAGAGCGCTTTTTTCATGACAAGAAGCAGCATATAAGTTATGATGAAGTGAAAGAAAGTGGACATCTTATTAAGCAGGGCTACCAGCCGAGATTGGCTTATTTAGATGTAATCGATGAATTTTACCTTAAGGAGGACACTTTATGAAGGTTCAATCAACCAAGGACGCAAAACAAATAAAGAAAACAATCAAAATATGTATTATCGCATTATGTGTTCTTGTAGCGAGCGGTAGTGGTTACCTTGGATTCAAGATTTATCAGCAAATCAGCAATTTTGATATTGATAATCTTACAACAACTTCCTACTCTTCTCAGGTTTCTCAAGATGGAGAAACATATTACAAGTATGGCAGTTCAATCGGGAAATATGTAAGTTATGATGATATTCCTGAAGTTATGATTGATGCTGTTATTTCTGCAGAAGACTCACGTTATTTTGTACATAATGGTTTTGATATTCCACGTATTATCAAAGCATTTATGACAAATATCTTAGCTGGTCATACTGTTGCCGGTGGTTCTACAATTACTCAGCAGCTTATCAAAAAAACATATTATCCAGATGCAGAAAAAACAATTGAAAGAAAAGTTGGAGAAGTCATTCTTTCTATTGAAGCGACTCAGCAGACTACTAAACAGAAAGTACTTGAACTTTATCTCAATAAAATCTATTTCGGTAAGGCAAATAGTTCTATTGGTATTTATGGGGCAAGCTACTATTATTTTGGTAAAAGTCCTGATCAGTTAACTTTACCAGAAGCAGCATTACTTGCTGGTACTATTAACTCACCAGTCTCATATGACCCATTCAAGAATTTAACTCTTGCAACAAAAAGAAGAAATATCATTCTTAACTTAATGCATGATCATGGATATATCACTGCAAAAGAGAGAGACGATGCGAAGAACGTAAAAGTAGAAAACATTTTAAAGAATGATCCAATTCAGACAAATGGTAAATATGCTTCTTATGTTGACCGTGTTACTCAAGAAGTACAAGAGTTAGGTTATGATCCTAACAAAACTAAGATGACAATCTATACTTACATGGATCATGATATGCAGCAGTATCTTGATGATGTATCATTAAGTAAGAATTATAGATTCACTGATCATGATATGCAGGCAGCTGCTTCAGTACTCGAATCAAAAACAGGACGTATTATCGGCCTTATGTCTGCAAAGAATTATCGTGCGAATAACTCAGATGCAACTTATCTAGATTATGCTTATACATTAAAAAACAGAAGACAGCCAGGTTCTTCTATTAAACCTATTGTTGACTATGCAACAGCATTTGAATATCTGAACTGGTCTAGTGGACATACAGTAGATGACTCAGAATTCACTCAAGGCAGCTGGCATCCAAAGAACTGGGATAACAACTACCATGATGATGTACTTCTAGAAGATGCACTCGCAAATTCTTGGAACTTAGCAGCCATCCATACTTTAAATAGTGTTGTGAAAAAGGTTGGTAATAATCAGGTTGTAAGCTTCTTAAAAGGTCTTGGTTATAACATGGACGATGAAGATTTCAACTTGAACTATGCCATCGGTGGATGGAAATATGGTACAACTCCTACAATGCAGGCAGCCGCTTATGCAGCAATCTCAAATGGTGGTACTTATATCAAACCTCATACAATCCAGAAGATTGTCATTAATACAACTGGTGAAACAATCAACGTTGATGATGATATCCAGAAACAGGCAAGTGAAGGCATGAAAGATTCTACTGCTTTCTTACTTCGTCAGGTTATGACAAGCTATGTTAAGAGTAATAACAGTTATTCAGCATTTGATGTTGGAAGTCAGATTGGTGCTAAAACTGGTACTTCAAACTTCGATGCAACGATCCCTGCACTCGCTGGTAAGGACAAAGACCATTGGTTATGTGCTTATTCACCTGATTATGCATGGGCTTGCTGGAATGGTTTCCCTGGAGAAATATCTACAAAGAAACATAAGTATCTTGCAAGTGGTATGAATGATGCAAAGACTATTGCCGCAAAGATTGCGAAGAAGCTTGCAACTCGTAAGTTACAGAATAGTTATGAAACACCTAGCAGTGTTGAACAGGCACGTATGGTTAAGGGTGCATATCCTTATGTTTCTCCAAGTTCTTCTACACCATCAGATAAGATTATGACTGCATGGTTTGTTAAAGGTCATGGCCCTAGTGGTGTGGATGATGGTTCTTCTTATGCAGATGAATACAAAGTACCTGAATTAAAATCATTTAACGCTTCTTTAAATTCCAACAATTCAATTTCTGTCACATTCGGTTCTTATGATCCTGAATTTGAAGGTAAAATCAGCTGTGTTGTAGAAATCAGTGATGGTTCTTCTTCTAGAACTGAAACATTATCTTCAACAAGCGGTACACTTGAATACCGTGCTGAATCAGGAAAAACTTATACAGTGACTGGTTATTATAAACTAAAGAGCGGTGACACAACTTCTAATAAGAAGTCAGTGAGATTATCTAGTAGCGGAACAAGCGAACTAGGTACTGCAAAATTTAGCGTCAATGCGAACGGCGCAGCAGTTGCGAATGGTTCTACTATTTCAGCAACATCTGTCAATGTCAGCACATCTGGTCCTAGCGGTCATACAATGATAGTTTCATGTAATGGTAATAGTCAGACAGTAAGCTGCGGCAGTGGTGCGACAATCAGTGGTTTATCAAGTGGTAGATCATATGTGATTACTTTCACTGAAAAGAGTGCAAGTGGAGAATCTAAATATATTGGTTCTATTCGTTTTACAGTACAGACAGCAGAAAGTCAAAATGATGATTAAAAGGATTCCGTTTGGAATCCTTTTTTGTGTATTGAAAAAAGAATCCCAAACAAAGTAAAATGGACCCTGTAAAATGGACACGATAAAAAAGAGACCTTATTTCGTGCACCCTGTTTTACAGGGTTTTTATTTTGCGTAGTATAATGATTAGAGAATGGTGGTGTTATTATGGGAGCAAATTATTTTAGTGATGAACAAGTAAAGGAACTTGAGAAGAATCCATATGTAAAGAAAGTGTCTGCTAAAAGCATAACTTATTCCGAAGAATTTAAGGAACTCTTTTGGATTGATTTACAGAAAGGCATGATGCCTGGAAATATCTTTAGAAAGTATGGATTTGATCCTCTTATGCTAGGATCTCGTCGAACTAAAAATTTTACATATCGTGTAAGGAAAGAAGCAGCAAGAGTAGAAAGATTCAAGGATACAAGAAGCACAAATTCCGGCAGACCTTCTACGAAGAATCTTACCGTTGAAGAACAGCTAGAAAGGCTTAAGCAGAAATACAAAATTCTCCAGCAGGAGAACGATTTTTTAAAAAGAGTGAGATTTATCAACAGAAAGCAGATATCAAAACTGCAGAAGGACAAACAGTAAGAGAGAAATATGAACTGATGGATAGAACTCTTGAATCACCTAGTAATAATCTGAGTGTCTCAGCATTATGTGATACTGCAGGTGTTTCAAGAAGTGGGTTCTATTCATGGAAGAAACGAAAAGGTTCCATAAGTGAAAAAGAAGAACAGGATCGTAAGGATTTTGAACTGATTTTAGAAGCATACAAGTTCAAAGGATATGACAAAGGCAGACGTGGTATTCATATGCGTCTTCTTCACATGGGCATTGTGATGAATCATAAAAAGATTTCAAGACTGATGAAGAAATACGGTCTATTCTGCCCAATAAGAAAAGCCAATCCTGCAAGAAGAATGGCTAAGGCAATGAAAACATCAAATTATGCGGATAATATTTTGAACAGACAATTTGAGGAGTATGGTCCAGGATATGTACTTGAAACAGACATTACATATTTATTCTACGGTCATAAAAGATCTAAAACCTATCTATCGGTGGTAAAGGATGGATTTACAAAGCAGATTCTTGCATATGTATTATCACCGTCTTTAGAAGTAGACTTTGTCCTGGAGACAATCAATCAGCTTTACAGTAAACATAAGCATAATATTCACACTGATGCTCTGATACACAGCGATCAGGGTGTGCATTATACAAGTGTTAAGTTTATTGACTTACTTAAGAGCCTGGAAATCAGACAGTCAATGTCAAGAAGAGGAAACTGCTGGGACAATGCTCCCCAGGAATCCTTCTTCGGACATATGAAAGATGAGATAGGCAGATATATAGAGAATGCCTGCTCATACGAAGAACTGAAGGAAATAATAGATTCCTATATGGTTTATTACAACAATGATCGTTATCAGTACAATCTGGCCAAGCTGTCACCAAATGAGTACTTTGAATATTATATGACTGGTGAGTACCCACTCAACCATATCACAAAGGAGCCTGATGAATATAAGGAAAAATTCAGACAGGTAAGAAATAATCTTAATAGAAACTCAACGCTCGAGAAATTAGTAACTATCCTTCAAAGAATAACTCATTTCAAACAGTCCATCAGGTAATCTGCGCAGATGACTTCTGATTAAATCTATATCATCATTACTTAGTGATACAAAACCATAATCATCCATCTCAGTACCATTAAAATAACCATCAACATCATCTGGATCGGATCTATAAGTAATAGTATGATTAGTATCATATACGCTTAAATCCTTTACCAGAAGATAGACTGATGGATCATCATCAAACAAATAATCTCGGTAGTCAAATACACCAAGCTCATTTCTTATGACTTTCTCCATTCTATCTGTTTCTAACACACATAAAACTCCATCTTTAATAATTACATATTTACATAGTTTACACATAAAAATATCCTCCTGGTTATTACACCTAGAGGATATCTTTATTTCTAATCGATTTTAAGTACTTTTTTATTTAATGTCCTTGACACGGGGTCCACATTAGATTGTTTTAGAGGGACCTTTGTTTTTGAGGAAGTCTATTGCTTTGACAACTTTAAAATGATTGATCATAAGAATACATATAATCAAAGTGAGTAATAAAAATAAGAATAAAATTAAGAAGTTATCAATTAAAAAGTGAATAACGGATTTGTTGATATGCCTGCATACTAGTAACGTAAGGACAAAGAATCCTATGAAGGTAATAAGAAATTGTGATTGTATAATGGGACATATATAATCATAACCAATAGAAAATAAGTTATAGCCTTCAAGGCGCTTAATGCTGAAAAGTTTATAATTCTGAAGCAAGTCATAAATAATGACTAACATAAGAATGAAATAGAAGGCAGCTAAACACACAATAATCCATATCATATAATCAACCTGACCACCTGAATCATTGAGGTCTTTTATAGATATATGTAGTGTTGCATTCATTTCA
>OLHA01001525.1_pt1 | contig 12364 bp, 6 predicted proteins | sample 1605961 | NCBI WGS metagenome assembly OLHA01 (sample SAMN03283288) | human gut metagenome | biome: human-associated habitat; material: feces | host: Homo sapiens | place: Peru | collected 2012
ATAGTCCTCGCCCTCGCAGTTGCTTTCTACAAGACACCTTATCCTATATCTATAGAGGCTAACGGTGAGGTTGTTAATCATAGAACGGTACAGGTATTTGTGCCCTACAAGTATCTGTATCTCTTCAATGAGCCAAGAACAGCTCATGTTTCCTTTGAAGGCTACGATGATATTTCTTATCAATTTGATGTGACTAGCCATAGTACAAAACTTGTACATAAGGAAGATGGTAATTATTTTGTGGCAACAGCTACGGTTAATACCGTAGGGAATAGTAGAAAGTTTGTATTACAAAAGTATATGAAAGCAGATGTAAGAATCATCATTAGCAACAAAACTTTATGGCAGCAGGTATTCGGATAATTTTGTCAAGCAGCCAAACGATGTCAAATCTATTAGTTCCCAAATTTCGTATGTCTTCGACATACTGTCAGTAAACGAGTGAGGGTGTGTCTACTCGTTTACTGACAGAGCAAGTTCTTGCAAAGCAAGCGGCGAAGCCGAGCGGCAAACTTGCGAAACTTCTCTATATTACTCCACTGTTATCGGTAACGTTGCCATTGGCATTCCCTCTGCCGACACGCTGAGCGTTGCTGTGCCGTGCTTCAGTCCTTCCACAACAACCACGAGCTCACCGCTGAAAAGCGGCATTTCGGTAGAATTGAATGGCACGAGCGATGTTGCGTCGCCGTTGCAGGCTGCGCGGAACTTGGCAGCGCCAGTCACCTGGAATTTCATATTGTTGGTTGCCGTGGCACACGGATTGCCGTCCTTGTCAACCACCGATACGGTTACAAACGAGAGGTCTTCGCCCTTCGACGAGATGCTGCTGCGGTCGGCCTTCAGCACGATGCGTGCCGGAGCGCCAGCCGTGCGTATTGTCTTTTCTGCCTTAGGCGTGCCGTCGTAGTCGTAAGCCACGACACGTATCTCGCCCGGCTCGTACTTCACATTGTTCCAACGCAGGCGATAGCGGTCAAGTCGTGAGTTGGGGTTGTGGGTGATGCGGCCCTGACTCTTGCCGTTGACGAAGAGTTCTGCCATCGGATACGACGTGTAGCAGTAGACGGGAGTGGTCTCGCCCTCGCGTCCGGGGAATGTCCAGTGCGGCAGAACGTGCAGCGTCGGGTCGTCCTTGCGCCAGTGTGAGCGATACAACCAGTAACGGTCTTTGGGTAGACCCGCAAGGTCGCAGATGCCGAAGTAGCTCGAACGCGACGGCCAATACTCGTCGTAGGGCGACGGTTCACCCAGATAGTCGTAGCCGGTCCATACAAACTCACCTATCACATAGTCGCGGTCGTCCTGCATGCGCCAATCATCATCGGGCAGATTGCTCCACGGACAATATTCCACATCATAGCTTGAACATTGTCCATCGGCATATGTCTTCGAGTCGGAAGCCTCAACTGGGAACTTATACACACCACGTGAGCTGACTGTAGAGGCTGTCTCCGAACCAAGGAGGAATCCCTTAGGCAGTTGTTTTATATTTTTGTCGTACTTGTGTACACGATAGTTGAATCCCGGAACGTCCATCACTTGGGCGAAGCCCGATTTCAAGGCATCCTCAGCACGATCCATTCCCTGCGTCACCGGACGTGTAGGGTCGAACTTATGGCAAAGGTCCTGCAAGTGCTTGGAGATATTTCTGCCCTCCTCGCTCCATTGTTCTGGTATCTCGTTGCCAATGCTCCACATTATGATTGAGGGATGGTTGCGGTGGTTGAGCACAAGGTTCTCTATGTCCTTGTCAGCCCACTGCTTGAAGTTGAGGGCATATCCGTTCTTGCATTTAGGATAAATCCACATGTCAAAGCTCTCTGCCATCACCATCATACCCATCGAGTCGCATATCTCCATCTGCCATGTCGACGGCATATTGTGAGCCGTGCGTATGGCGTCGCAACCCATATCCTTCATCGTGCGAATCTGACGGATGAGTGCTGCCTTGTTGACAGCTGCGCCAAGCGGACCAAGGTCATGATGCAGACAAACACCCTTTATCTTGCGTGAGACTCCATTCAACTGAAAGCCGTCATACTGTGCCACACGCACTGTGCGTATACCAACCTTCTGCTGTGTTTGGTCTATAAGTTTTTTGTTGCGATAAAGACGTGTGACGAGCTTATATAAATAAGGTGTCTCTGGCGACCAAAGATGTGCATCGTCCACAGTAAGCGTCTTCACTACATTTCCTAGAGCGTCGAAGTCACCATACTTGAACTGCGCTACAACCTTGCCTGTGGCATCCACAAGCTGGTTTTCTATCGACAGTGTCTTGTCTACATTATTTATATTAGTACAGATGCTCACCTCAGCCTTTCCGTTGCCTATCGACTCCGTGCGGAAATAGCATCCCCATGGATTGATTGTTGCGACATCGGCATTGGTTACAAATTGCACTGGACGATATAAGCCACCGCCAGGATACCAACGCGAACTTTCCTCGCGGTTGTTTAGGCTTACGCTTATCTCGTTCTTTCCTTTCTTCAGATATGGCGCGGCATCCACACGGAAGGCATTGTAGCCATAAGCCCAATGTCCGGCAAGCTTACCATTAATATACACATGAGGATCGGCCATGGCACCGTCAAACTCAAGAACTGCTGTCTTAGGCAACTTCTTCAAGTCAACAGTAGTCTTATAAAAGCCACGTCCTATCCAAGGCAGAGCACCCGAACGTCCCGACTTTTCTGTCTTCTCGGTCTCACCATTCTGCTCTATGGCAACAAACTGCAAGTCCCATTTCTTGTCGAAAGGTCCATTTATTGCCCAATCATGTGGAATACTCACGGGCTTATAATTTACGCTGTCGCGCGAGAACTGCCATGTCTTCAGATTTATTGTGTTGCGCTGGGCCGAGGCAGTAAGAGCCGATGTGGCAAGCGCAAGGGTTAGGAATGTCAATTTATTCATATCTGGATTTTGTTTGTCACATTATTAATCGTTATTGCTTCGATAGTCGGCAAAGTTTTTCATTGCCTTTACCACCTTTCCCGTGTGGTTGTTGAAGAGTCCACGGTTTATCCAACTGCCAATGACTTTCTTTCCGCTTTCGTTCTCTTCGGGGAACCACCAGTATAGACCCGTTACTTTAGGATGTTTCTTAAGCATATCCACAAGTTCCTTCGTGAATTGCGCCTGACCATCTTCTGATATAGCATACAGATCGGAGTGCTCATCTTTTGACTTTGCCCATCTGTCGTTGTCGTGAGAATAATAGAATGCAGTCTCTACTATCATAATGTCCTTCTTAGGAAAATCAACAGCAAGTGAGTCGAGTGTTCGCGATAGGTTGGGTATGTCTTTATGCCACATAGGATAGTAAGACAATCCTATGATGTCGTAGTCCACATTATAGTTGCGCAGGCGCATATAATAATTCTTTGTAGCGTCCCAATCGCCCGCATGCTCGGTGTGTATGATGATGCGTGCATTAGGACACACCTCGCGACAAGCACGCACACCACTCTTCAGCAAATCAGCAAGCACATCCCAGTTCTTTTCGTTAAACGGGTCGGTCTTTGCCGTAGGCCAAAGCATACCGAAGGTTATCTCGTTGCCCACTTGTATCAAGTCTGGGGCACAACCGTTCTTCTTAAGATGTCTCAAGGCATTTGCTGTATGCTCGTAAACAGAATCACACAATTGGCTTGGTGAGCATTTCATCCATGCTTTAGGAGTGAACTGCTTGCCAGGGTCTGCCCAAGTGTCTGAATAATGAAAATCGAGCATCAGGTTCATACCAGCTTTCTTAATCTGCTTGCATAGCGGAGTGATATAATCGAGGTCTTGGCAAACACCCTCGTCTTTATTTTCTGTTGGAGCATCTGCGGGGTTGACAAAGAGGCGTACACGAGCCGCGTTCCATTTATTGTCTTTCGCAATATCAAGCAATGGTCGAGCCTTGCCATTAGCGTCAATAAACTTTGTTCCTGCCTTTTCGTAGGTAGGAAGAAGTGAGATGTCACCGCCAAGCAGACGTGTCTGTGCTTGGGTTGTCGAGAATGACAATAGGAGTAAAAATGATAGAATAAACTTCATTGTTTTATTGTTAGGTAATGTTTAGGTGGCTACGACAGTTGTCTGCCGCAGCCACCAGTAGCAACTCTTATATCCTTTTATTTCACCACATTGCTGCCGAACGCGTCCAATACAGCGGTGGGTTTGCCGTTAGAGTCGAACGCTCCCTTATTGTATCCGTTCCATCCTCCGTAACATTCCGGTTCCCAGTAGAATATGCCCAGGCACTCTGTCTTTGCCTTGCATCCGTCTACCATTTTCTTCATCATTACATTAGCATTATCCGAGTCCCAAGGCATGCCTATCTCGCATATCATAACCTTAGTGTTATAGCGTGAGGCGAGAGTTGATATGTTTGCAAGACAATCGTCGGTTGCCTTCTGCCAGTTGTCGTCCTCTGGATAGAGCGACATGCCTATAACGTCCCACTTTGCTCCAGCTGCCTTCAATCCGTCAAACATCCAAGTGAAGGCACCAATCTCATTGCCCTTATCAATATGTATGATACACTGCGCTTCGGGATAAACCGACTTGGCAGCATCATATCCAGCATTGTTGAGGGCAGCATAATTGCCAAACTTATCGTTGCTAACAAGACCGAGCGGCCAAAGCATGCCCACACGTGTCTCGTTGCCTATCTGTATCCACTCCACGTCAATGCCGTTGTCCTTAAGATACTTAAGCACATCCTTAGTATGGTCAGCCACGGCTGTCTTCATCTTCTCAAGGTCGTCCTTATAGTCGTTCCAAGCAGCAGGTATATTCTGCTGTCCTGGGTCTGCCCATGAGTCTGAGTAGTGGAAGTCAACCATTATACGCTGCCCCAGATTCTTGGCACGCCATGCCTTTAACAGCACATCTTTCTTGTTGCACCATCCGTCTGAGGGGTCTACCCATACACGAAGACGGATAGAGTTGACGCCGAGGTCGCGCAACAGAGCCATACAGTCTTGCTCGGTACCCTTGGCATTATAGAACTTCTTGCCTGATGCCTCCATCTGTGTTAGCCAACTTACGTCGGCACCCTTGGCAAAACCTGTCATGTCGTAGGTTGGTTCTATCTGTGGAATTGTATCGTTGTCGTTGCTGCACGAAGCGAACGTGATAAACGCGAGAGCAGCGAGGAGAAACGGTTTAAGGAATGATTTCTTCATAATTTTTTTATTTTATTGTTATTTTACCACGCTGTAACTCCATTTCAAGGTCTTCAGGTCGACTGTTACATTCACGGTCTCACCAGCCTTTACACCATCGTCAAACCATATGTTCCATGCTCCTGCATCTGAAGACAGAGTGAAGAGGTCGCTCGGATCAGAGCCATATACCACTGAGTTCTCGCGGTCTACTATCTTGAAGTTCTCCCAATCAGCGGTCAGAGTATATGTTCCGCTGTAGGTTGTGTCGCCTGTCTTGGCTAGACGTGCGAGGTCCAAAGAAGCGTCATCCTTGTTCACCATGAATAGTTCAGCAGGATATTTTGCCTCGGGCTCGTCTGTTGCGGTGAAGTCTACCTTGCCCTCAACCACCGAATATGTAAGATATCCGTTGCCATCGGCAGCAACAATCACTGTATATGTGCCTGCCTTGGCGATGTTTATTTCTGTTGATGCAGAAGCCTGTGACAGTTTTCCGTCGGCAGCCGCAAAGTGCAGAGTCTTCTCCTCGGCATAGTCGGTGCGTGTAGTCTTGTTATATTCCTTTGCATCGGCATCAATCGTCACCTTCTCGTTAGCTGCAGTAGTTGTGATATAGTAGCCCCATTGCTGACGCTTGTTATAGTAGGTCATGTTGTTGCCGTTAGCGCGTAGCTGCGACAGTAAGGTTGCGCTCCACTCCATCTCCTTTGTGTCCACCTTTACAAACCATGCTCCAGTTCCGTCAGCAAACCAGCAGTTCCATGCATCGCTTGCACTTGATATCTCGAAGGCATGACCGTCTACGGCATAGTTGCCCCAAGTGTCGCCAGAATATTCGTAGAACCAGCAATTTAGCCAAGGAGTTGCGTTCATATAGCCAGTATATACTCCGTCTGCCTCGGGCGAATGCAGGTAGGCAATAGTATCTGTTTTGTTAGAGGCAAGCACGGCAAGCTTGGTCATATCCACAAAGTAAGGTGTTACGGTTACTGTACACACATTGCTGTATTGTGGCTCCATGTTGTCGCCCTGCATCGACTTGATGCGGAAATATATCTGTCCGGCTGTATTAACATTGATGCCAAGGCTCTTGGCAAGTGTGTTAAGCTCGGTACCTGTATATGCTTTTGACAGCGATGTAACTGCTGTTGATGTTGCGTTAGCGAAGTTCTCCGAGGCTGAAGCCTCAACATATGTCTTAAGCAAATCGCCCGTAACAGGATTATTAACATCGCTCGACAGCAAGGTAGGATTCTTCCATCCAAGTTGCAGTACTATCTTGGCACGCTGACTAATATCAAGTTTTACGTCTGATGCAGTGGCAATAAGCTCCGAAGGTGCCATGCCATCTACATAAACTGTGTCGCCGTCGTTGTCGCAACTTGCGCAGAACAACGCTACACAAAGGTACAGAAATATCTTATTGAATATTTTGTTCATAATTACTATTATTGATTTAGATTATGTAAACGATTGCAATGCCCTTGCCACTCCCCTCCATATGGGGAGTGGTTAAGGTTTGGCTCTCTATTAATATCCCTCGTTCTTCAAATTTGGATTGGCTGTAAGGTCGGTCGACGGTATTGGATAGTAGTTGTACTTATTGTCTACAGCCATACCATCCTTGGTTCCGCCTTTCCACTCCCATATATAAGAAGAGGTGGTAAACTGACCAAAACGAATGAGGTCGGTGCGGCGATAACCTTCCATATAAAGTTCACGGGCACGTTCGTCTATGATAAACTCCTTGGTTAGCTGACTCTCCTTTATGTTTCCACTTGTGTCGCCATAGGCACGCTTGCGAAGCTCGTTGATATACTGAAGAGCCTGCTCACGGCTACCACCATTGCCTCCACGTACCACAGCCTCGGCATACATCAGATATACATCTGCCAGACGGAACAGCGGGAAATCGGTGGCAGCGCCATACGATGCGGTGTTGGATGCTGCCTCGCCATTGTCCTTGAGGTTGGTCCATTTTGTGAAGAGATAGCCGTCCTGCTGGTTGGTGAAGTCAGTGATATACTGCTGCTGTCCGTCGGTGAAGAACATGTAGCGATGGTCCTTGTCGCCATCGGCAAACTTGGCAGTCAGGTTGCCACGTGCGCGGAAGTTGCCCCAAGGCGAAGCCACGCCAAGGTCGGCAGCATTCTGTGCTGTTGATGTGCTACTTGTCGAACCGCAGATGAGATATGTAGTAGAGCCATAGGTCATCAAGTGGTCGGGGTCTTGCGGCAGGGCGAAGATAATCTCGTTGGTACGCTTGTCGTTGTCGGCATTGAAGAGCTGTGCATAGTCGCTGTTGAGCGAGTAGCCCTGGGCAATCGTCTGCTTGCAAGCGTCGATACACTCCGAATACTTGGCTGTGCCGATATAGGTCTCGGCATTGAGATAAAGCTTTGCAAGCAAAGTGTAGGCAGCGCCCTTAGAGGCTTCGCCGTAAGGACACTCGTCCTTGGAAGCCATATTCTCAACACATGCCTTCAACTCTGACTCTATATACTCGAATGTCTGCTGCGGTGTGTAGCGTGGCGGAACATATGAGCCGATGGGGTCGTTCTCTGTCACGAACGGGATGTTGCGGTAGAGGTCGAGAGCATGATAGTAGAACAAGGCACGCATGAAGCGGACTTCTGCCTGATAGCGGCGCAACTTCTGCTGGTCGGTGTCCGAGAAAGAAGATATCTTTGAGTCGGAACAGTTGCGCAAGAACTCGTTGCACAATGTGATGTTGTAGTAGATGCGATAGTACATATCGCTTACCCATGTGTCGTTGGCGTCCCACTTCATGAAGGATATGTTGGTCATATCGTCGCCCGTAAGCCACGAGTACGCCATCTCGTCGGTCGGTCCTTCCTGAAGGTTGATGTACATACGCATATAGTTCTCGCCATGGTTTGATGAGAAGTCTACACCTGAGCTTTCCTGACCGGTTGCAGTCATCGAGGCATATATCTTGCCAAGCACAGCCTCATAGTTCTGGATGTTGGTGTACACCTGCTCTGAGGTGGTCTCGTTATGTGGGAATTGGTTGAGATCGTCGGTGCAGGCGGTGTTAAGTGTCAGCACCGCTGTTCCCATCATCACACCATATAATATATTCTTTAGTTTCATTATAGTTTTCTTTTTAGTATTTGTTTAAAGCAAACGGATTTTTCACTTTTCCCTTTTCTCTTTTCATTCTTCACTCTTCGTTCTTCACTTAAAACGTCAGTCCGAGGCTCAGAGTATATGTTCTTGGGCGCGGATAGAAGCTGCTGTCTACACCGTTTGGCACTTCAGGGTCGGCACCCGAATAGTTGGTTATGCAGAATACGTTCTGAACCATAGCCGAGAGCGACAGCGAGCACCATTTGGTTATCTTTCCGAAGTTGTAGCTCAGATTGATGTTGTCGAGCTTCAGGAACGATCCGTTCTCAACATAGTAGTCCGACAGATACTGACGTGTCTGGAATCCGGTCTTCATATAGCTGCGGTTGAGATTATTCAACTGCAATCCGTCTGCCCAAGTTTCCATCTCCCATGCTCCGGTGTTCATAGCTGTAGAGTTGTATACATAGTTGCCTATGTTGGCGCGGAAACTCATGCCGAGTGTCAATTGCTTGTAGCGCAGAGATGTAGATAGACCCATGATGTAGTCGGGCATCGGCGAGTGGTAGCGGTAGCGGTCTGACTCGTTTATTACGCCGTCGTCGTTAAGGTCGGCATAAGCTCCCTCAATAGGCTTTCCGCTGCGGTCGTACAGCTGCTTGTATACGTAGAACATATTAGGTGTATAGCCCTCGGTGAGCACCTGGATCTGGGTCTGGTCCTTAACCGTCGGACCTACAATCATATTGGTCTCGCTGTCGCTCTTCACGAGCGATAGGTTCTTAACCTTCATCTTCTGCCAAGTGAAGTTGTACGAAAGATTCCACTCCCAATCCTTTGTCTGTATCGGAGTAGCATTGAGCGTAACCTCAATACCGTGGCTGTCCACATTGCCCACGTTGGTGGTGATGGTCTTGCCGAACTGTGTACCAGCCGCAGCCGGAACGGTTGCGATGAGGTCTTTGGTCTTGCGGGTGTAGAAGTCGAACGAGCCTGAGATGCGGTTCTTCAAGAATCCGAAGTCGAAACCTACGTTCCAAGAGTCGGTTGTCTCCCATTTAAGGTTAGAGACGTAAGCTTCGGGGCGATAGGTGTTGACCCAAGTGCCGTTGATATAGGCTTCGGCACCTGTAGCGCTGTAGGTATAAACGGGCAGATAATTGTAGTTGCCGCCTACCTCCTGCTGACCCGTCACACCGTAAGAAGCACGGAGCTTGAGATTGCTCAGCACCTTGTTGTCCTTAAGGAACTTCTCGTTGCTGACAGTCCATCCCAAGCCTACTGACGGGAATGTACCCCAACGATAGTCGCTGCCAAAGCGTGAGCTGCCGTCACGACGCATTGTTGCTGTAAGGAGATAACGTCCGTCGAAAGAGTAGTTCACACGTCCATAATATGACAACAAAGTATGACGATAGTCTTCTGCCTTGTGGGTTTTGAGCTGCGAGCCAGCCATATTATACTCCACTGTCTCAGGCGATGTCGACTTCCAGTACTGGTAGTCGTAACCTATAGTAGCGTCCACATTGCTCTTTGCCTCTTCAAAGTAGTGGCCGTAATTGGCGTAAACTGTGAGCAGATTGTTCATCTTCTTCTGCGGACCATAGTTGTAATTGTATCCACCGTTAAAGTAGTCGGATGCAGCATAGTCGGGTATGCGTGTGTGTCCCTTGCCTTCTGCCACGTCAGTGCCTACTGTTGCATGCAGCTTTACATCGGGGAAGAAGTGGAGCTTGTAGTCAACATCAAAGTTGCCTATAAATCGCTTAACGTCGCTGCCAGCGTCGTACATGTCAACGAGTCCGCGCGGGTTGCGCTGTCCGGCAGATGTATTTATAGGGTTGCCGCTGGCATCGAGCGACTCCGTATAGCCTCCGAACTTGTCCGAACCAGAGTAGACGGGCAGTGTGGGGTTGAACGTAGCGGCAGCCCAGATGGCGTTGCTGTTGTAGAATGTGTTCTTTGTGAGCGAACCTTTGGCGTTGAGTCTGAGCTTCAGATGGTCGTTGAAGAGGCTCGGATTGAGCACGATGCTGCCGGTGAAGCGCTCCGACTTGTCGCCGCGGATTATACCGTTTTGGTTGGCATAGCCTACAGAAGCGCGGAAGGGCAGGCCCTTTACGATGTTGCCCGACAGAGAAAGGTTGTTGTCGGTAGAGAGAGTGGTGCGATATACTTCGTCAAGCCAGTCGGTATTGGCGTTGCCCAGCAGAGCCTTCTGGGCGTCGGTGCCGTGAGCATTGACAACCGAGCGGAACTCGTCGGCACTCAATATGTCCACCATCTGGGCGCGTGTCTGCATGGTATTGGTAGAAGAGAACTGCACGTTGAGCTTCGAGTCGCTACCTTTCTTGGTAGTGATGAGTATGACACCGTTAGAAGCACGCGATCCGTAGATAGCTGTCGAGGCGGCATCCTTCAATACGGTCATCGACTCGATGTCCTGCGGATTGATCATGCTCAGGAAGTTGTCGGCACCAGATATGCCGCCAAGCTCCAAGGGCACGCCGTCTACGACAATCAATGGGTCGTTAGAAGCGTTCAGTGAAGCGCCACCACGAACGCGAATAGTGCTTCCAGATGTTGCAGAACCGGAGTTCGACATAATCTGAACACCCGAAACCTTACCGTTGATAAGCTGCTCGGGCGACGAAATAGAGCCCTTGTTGAAGTCCTTGGCACTGACAGTTGCCACCGAACCCGTAAGATCGCTCTTGCGTGCGGTACCATAACCCACCACCACAACCTCGCCCAGCTGCTTGTCGTTGGAGTCGAGTGTGATGTTGATTACGTCGCCGTTGAGCTGTACGGTTTTGGCTATATAACCAATATAAGATACTGTGATTTGCTTGGTTCCTGCCGGAACGACGAGAGTGTAGTTGCCGTCGAGATCGGTCACGGCACCCGTTTTGCCTCCGTCCAATGTGATGGTGGCGCCCATAAGCGGTTCTTTGTTATTGGCGTCGGTGATGCATCCTTTGATGGTGCGGTTCTGCGCCTGCGCCGAAAGCGAAGCTGCCGAGAGTACACCGGCCATAAGCAACGCAAAGAAACGGCTACGTTTGTTTCCTTTTGTTTGGTTCATGTTGAAAACGTTTAGGTAAATTATGGTTTTTAATTTTAATTCCTTACGGTAGAGAATTTTTCACTTTTCCCTTTTCACTTATTCACTTGAAGATTTGAAACGGATAGTTTTTTCGTCGGTTGCAAAATTACGACAGTTGATAAAAACACCGCATTACATATTGGACAAAAGACAAAACAAAACAGACAAAAACGCCCGCAAACGCCCATAAACAAAGGGTTTGGCAAAAATGTAAAGAGCAAAAGACCGAAATGTCTTCCGTGTCTGACATTTTTTTTGTAATTTAACGCCGTGAAACAAAAACATAAAAAATACACCATAATCCACTAACGTTGGAATGAAGAATTCACTTTTTACCTTTATCCTTACGCTACTCTCAGCGCTGACATCTGCCCAGACCTTCAGCAATATATCCATTGCCGAGGCATCGACCGTGTGCTCCATTGCACAGGACGAGCAGGGAATGGTATGGCTCGGCACTGAGGGCGGACTATACTCGTACGACGGCTACCGCACCATACCGCACAACACTTCTGCCAACGGCACTACGATAGCCACACGCATACACTCGATGCTCGTCAGCCACAACATCATATATATGGGAACGGAGCGCGGACTGCTCGTATACGACATACGAAGCGGACGCTACAAGCAACCCCTCGGACAATCGCCTAAGGACATACGTGCCGTGACGTTGCATCAGGGGCGGCTCTGGATGGGCAGCGCAACGGGACTGTACAGCTGCGACCTCAAGACCAACGACGTCCGACTGGAGAACCGACACTTGCATAACATCTACTCACTACTCACCACCCGACGCGGACTGCTCGTCGGTACAATCGACGGACTGGCGCTGCGCTCGCCTGGCGGCAGCATTCGCCACATACCAATAGGCAACAGTCCGCAGCCGCTCGTCAACGCTCTCGCCCCCGACCGTGGCACCAATGACGTGTGGATAGGCACCGAAGGCGCGCTATACCGTTATGATTGGCGCACATTCCAGCCCGTAGCCCCGCTCGCAGGCAAC
>OLHA01001527.1_pt1 | contig 12353 bp, 12 predicted proteins | sample 1605961 | NCBI WGS metagenome assembly OLHA01 (sample SAMN03283288) | human gut metagenome | biome: human-associated habitat; material: feces | host: Homo sapiens | place: Peru | collected 2012
GTGCCGAAAAGGGGCACTGACGGGCGACATGGGTTCGAATCCCGTCAGCCTATGCCGACATCCGTGTTTATCAGTCGGATATATTCTAACAAGTTCCGAAGAAAAGTAAACATATAACAGGAGAATATTTTTACCGCTTTTTGAGTAAACAGTGAAAAAAGCACGAAAAAAAATTCGCTGTCACGGTACTCGGTAAAAAAAAGTTGAAAAAAGCTTTTCCGTATTGTATACTTTTATTGAATATTACATTTTTTTCGGTAAAAATGTCGTTAAAACAGTAAAAATCAACGAAAAAGAGGAGAATGAACAATGAAAAAAATCGTTTCGGCACTTTTATCCGCGCTGATGCTTGCGTTAATTCTTCTGCCGACAGTCACAGCGCAGCCGTTGCGGGATAACGCCGTAATCGTTATCCCCGAAAAGGCGTCCGTAACCGAAAAATACGCCGCAGAAACGCTGCAAAAGGGCATCGTTGAAGTAACGGGCAGAACCGTCGGCATCGTAACGGACAACGAAAAAACAGACGTGTTCAAATTCCTTGTCGGCGCCACCGCGCTGACCGAACACAAGCCCGACAATACGACGGACGGCAGTTATATCATCAAAAGCGGAGACAACCGCATTGAGATAAACGGTAACGGCAACAAAGGCACAATATACGGAGTTTACCGTTTTCTTGAAGAATACGCCGGATTCAAAATCTATTCAGAAAAAACAGGTTATAAAAGCTACACCGGAAAACTTGAAATGCCCGAAAACGCTGACATTTCATACACCCCCTATTTTGAGTACACGGAAACCGATTGGCTCTCGCCCCGCAACGATATCTATTCGCTTGCAAACGGGCTGAACAGCGGAGTTTACAGGAAGCTTTCCGACGAGCAGGGTGGTACGGTTAATTATATAGGGAGTTTTTGCCACACATTGGCGACTCTTTTTTGCTCAAGGGACAAATACTTTAACGAACACCCCGAATATTTTGCGCTGCACGAAGGAAAGAGAGTTTCGACGCAGCTCTGCCTTACAAATGAGGATGTGTACAATGTAGTGCTCGGCGAGGTGCTTGACATGCTGAAAAAAGAGCATGATAAAAATGCCGATTTGCAGATAATTTCACTTACGCAGGATGACAATACAAAGTATTGCACCTGTGATGCCTGCAAAGCGTTAGACGAAGCAAACGGTTCGCAGTCGGGCACGATGATAACCTTTGTCAACAGAATTGCGAGAGCGGTCAAGGAGGCAGGCTACGACAATGTCGCGCTTGACACCTTTGCTTACCGCTACACAAGAAAAGCCCCTGCAAAAGTTGTTCCCGAAAAGAATGTTATAGTCCGCCTGTGCACCATTGAGTGCTGCTTTACTCATCCGCTTGACGACAGCAAATGTGAGCGCAACGTTGAGCTTATGCAGGACCTTGCGGACTGGAACAACATATGCGACCATATCTATGTATGGGACTACACAACAAACTACGCATATACCGTCGGCATATTTCCCGATTTCGGCACAATTCAAAAGAATATGCAGATTTTTGCCGAGCACGGCGTAAAGGGCGTTTATGAAGAAGGCAACTACTACATTGCCGAATGCGACACCGAATTCGGTGAACTGAGAGCATATCTTCTTTCCCGCCTTATGCAGAATCCCTACTGCGACCTTGAAAAAGAAACCGAAGGATTTCTCAACGCATTTTACGGTGAGGGCGGAGATGAGATAGGTGAAATTCTCCGTCTTGTCACGGCAAACGCCGAGAAAAAACACGCCGAAATATATGACAAAATGAGCGACACTTTCTCGTTCACGGAAAAGGAATCCGCGGATATTGACGCGCTGTGGGAAAAAGCAAAAGCCGATGCTTCGACCGATGAATTTGCCCTTGCAAATATTACAAGAAGCGAAATTTCATGGAGATATGTTAAATCATCCCTGATGCTCGGCGAATTTTCGAGCCTGTCAAAAAGAGCCGCCGCGAATAAAGCACTGTACCGCGACATTCTTGCGCACGATGTGAAGATGTTCAACGAGAGTATACAGCGAGACGGCACAGAGGCGGACGTTCTGCCGCTGTATGAATATTCCGGAGCCGAAAACTGGCAGAAAATAAATTCCTTTGCGATGAATATCTACACTGTCGATTGGGTCATTTACGGTGCGGCTCTTTTGACAGCGGCGATAATATTTATTCTTGCGATAAAGAACAAAAAATATATTTACTGCGTTCACCTGCCGCTTTTTGCCGCCTGCATCGAGGCGGCGATGTGGAGCCGGCGTGCGTTCCTCTCATGGAAAAACCTTCCCGAATACGCCTTTACGGTGGTGCTTCTTGTCGGGTCAATCGCGTTTGCGTCATATGCGTTTGCAAGGCTTGTGCGTTCCGAAAAATCAGGGAGAATTTCTCTGACCGCTGTTTACACCGTTGTATTTACGGTTTTGTACGAAGCGTCGCTTCTTGTAATAAACAATGCAATTTATCGCGGTAAGGCAAACAATCTTGCAATGTCGATTGCCTATGCGCTGTGCTCATTATTTGTGCTTATTCTTTTCATTCGCACGTTAAAAGTTTTGAAAGCGTCAAGCAAAAACGAATCGAAAGAGACGGCTGCGGTTGCCGAAGCATAAAAACGTTTCGATTTATCCGAAAGTACAGAAAAGAGGAAAAAGAGTGCGAAAAGCTTGATTCTGTCACATTGAAAGGCGAGTTTACGCTCATGCGCACTGAAAAGGGTGTTACACCGTATCGCCGTCCTCCCTATTCACTTGTTGCCGATAACTTTATCATTACCGGCGGTCGCCGGGAGGCATATTTCGGCAAAAACAATCTCTGCCGTGATTTCGGGCGTCTTTTTGGGAATTGCGCTTAAAAACCTCTACTTAAATTATCCCGATTCACCGGAAAAGCTTGCAGCGTGGACAAAAAAAGCCGACGCACTTTGGAAAAAGGTAGGAAAAATGCAGTAACGCCGCCGATAATAATGTTCCGATATTGTTTTTTCGCGGCAGGTATAATTAAAAGACCCGTACCTCGGATGAGTTTTCTTTTGAGGTACAGGTCTTATTTTTTTTGTTTTGACCGAAAACAGATGCTGTCGTGAGACAGTGGTTCGGTTCCCGTCAGCTTAAAAGCATTCTGTCGTTGTCAAGCTCCGCTCCCGCGGCAATCTTGAACTGTTCCAGAAGATCTTTAACGGTGAGATTTTTTCGCTGTTCGCCCGATGTGTCAAAAATGATCCTGCCGTGGTTCATCATTACCGTGCGGTTGCCGAGGTCAAGCGCCGACTGCATATTGTGCGTTATCATAAGGCATGTAATATTTGCCTCCGCGACGGTTTTTTTTGTTATTTCAAGTACCTTTTCGGCTGTAGCCGGGTCAAGTGCAGCGGTGTGCTCGTCGAGAAGAAGGAGCTGCGGTGTGTTTACTGTCGCCATCAGAAGCGTGAGCGCCTGACGCTGACCGCCCGAAAGAAGACCTACATGCTGCTTCATGCGGTTTTCAAGCCCCATTCCGAGGAGCGAGAGCCTTTCCCTGAATTCGTCCTTATCCGCTTTTGAAACTCGACTCAGCCAGCCGCCCCTTCCTGCGGCGAGCGCGAGATTTTCCTCGATGCTCATGTTGGGAGCGCTGCCCTTCATCGGATCCTGAAACAGCCTGCCGATGGTGCGTGCGCGTTTATATTCGGGAAGCATCGTTATGTTTTTGCCGTTCAGAATGATTTTTCCGCTGTCGGTAAGAAAAGAGCCGCATATTGCATTAAACAGCGTTGATTTGCCTGCACCGTTTGCGCCGATTATTGAGATAAAATCGCCGTCATTTACGGTGAGATTGATGTTGTCGAGTGCTTTTTTCTCGTCCTCCGTACCGGGATTAAATGTTTTAGATACATTTATAAGTTCAAGCATTGCGATTTGCCTCCTTTCCGAAGGATGCGGAGAGATGGCGTTTTATTGTGGGCGCCTGCTGTTTGATATAGGGCGCGGATATTGCGATTATGACTATAACGGATGACACAAGTTTAAGCATTGACGCGGGAATGTTGAAGCGCAGCGCGACCGTGTAGACAAGCCTGAACACTATTGCGCCGAGCACCGCGCCTACAGCCTTGATTGTCACGTTTTTGTTTTTAAGGAACACCGTGCCGATAAGGAGCGATGCGAGAGCCACCGTGACCATGCCTGAGCCTATGTCGATGTTTACGGATTTCTGCGACTGCGCAAGCAGACAGCCCGAAAGAGCCGTGAAGGCGTTTGCGATACAAAGTCCGACTGTAGTTGTGAAAACGGGGTTAACGGAGGAGGAGCGCACCATGTCGGGGTTGTCACCGGTTGCTCTTATCGCAAGACCGAGCTTTGTTTTGAGAAACAGCGAGAGAAAGACAACAACGAGGATGACGGCAATGAGCGCAACGATAAGAGTCGTCTGTCTGTCAAACGGCGTGCCTTTGAGCAAATCACGCATTTTGACGAATACGGTCGGTGTCTTGTTCATATTGAGAATGGCGGAGTTTCCCATTATCGCAATGTTAATCGAATAAAGTCCCGTATTTACGATAATGCCCGCGAGCAGACTGTTTATGCCCATTCGCGTCTGTAAAAACGCCGTGATAAACCCCGAAAGCATTCCTGCGAGCATTGCCGCGGGGATGCTCAAAAGAGGGTGTCCGTTTATTGCAACGACCGCGCCGACGGCGGCTCCGAGAGTGAAGCAGCCGTCGGTGGAGAGGTCGCAAACGTTCAGCATCGAGTAGCTTAAATACAGCGCGAGCACTGTCAGTGAGCTTATAAGTCCAAGTTCAAGTGCCGTCTGCACAAGCATTCCTATTACCGAAAAGTTCATATACTACCGCCTGTTTAGATATACTGTCGCCTGTTTAGTTCTCAAATTCTTCCGCAGTCTGAATGGGCTGAACCTTTGTGCAGAAGGGCGCAAATGTTTTTGCAACTGCGTCATAGTCAAGACCAAGCTCCTTGCAGATGTCGGTGTTTACTGTGGCAGTGCCGTTGTCGAAGGTCATAACGGGGACGTCGCCTGGATTTTTGCCGTTTATGAGAATATCGGCAACCATGTTCGCGGTTTCAACGCCGAGGTTTGCGTAGTCAACACCGTAGCCCATGAATGCGCCGTTGAGTGCGAACGAGTCCGCGCCCGTGTAGTGCGGGATTTTTGCCTGCGCAAAAGTCTCATATATCGAAAACTCCGATTTCATTATCGTGTTGTCGGTGGGGGTGAAAACCGCATCAACCTTGTCGAGTACGGCGGACTGCGCGGCAAGTCTCACTTCGTCAACCGTTGTACCGGTGTATTCTTTGTATGCCACACCTTTTTTGTCAAGGTATGCTTTTGCCGATGCGATGGGTGTCGCGGAGGAATCCTGACCTACGTCGTAGAGAAGTCCGACCGTCTTTATGTCGGGGTTCTGTGCGAACATTATGTCGAATATTGCGTCGGTATTGAGAAAATCCGATGTGCCGGTGATGTTTGCGCCGGGTTTTTCGAGTGAGGATACAAGCTCAACGGACATGGGATCGGATACCGCGGAGAAAACAACGGGAATTTTGTTTTCGGCTGTCGCTGCCTGCATTGCCGTAGCGACCGGTGTCGCGACGCCTACCATGAGGTCGACCTTTTCCGCGACAAAGTTTGTGATTATCTGCGAGAGCACGTTTTTGTCGGCGTTGCAGTTGTCGTATTCAATATCGAATTTAACGTTCTTTTCCGTGCCGATTTTTTCGAGCTGTGATTTGATGTTTGCCACGATTTGATTGAGCGAGGCGTCGTCAACGTAGTTGCAGATACCTACTTTATATGTTTTTGATGTGTTATCGGCTGTGCCCGTTGCGGGAGAAGTTGTGTTGTCTGTGCCGGTGCCGTTGCAGGAGGCGAGTGCGGCAAGCATAAGTGCTGCAATAACAAGAGCAATAATTTTCTTTATGTTTTTCATGACTGACTTTCCTTTCCTGATTTGAAATTAATATTATTGTGTAAATGTTTTATGTGCTGCGATTTCAGTGTGCATGAAGGACATCGCCATCGTTTTGTCAGAATAAACATAACGCTTTCCTTTCCGTCGGGTGCCGGAAAATATAAAAAATCCCGTCCCGGCTGTAAAATTGCCGGGACAGGAGATAATTCCTGCGGTGCCACCCTGCTTGACGCTTTCGCGTCCTCTCTGCGCATACTGACATATGCCGATTTTTGTTTTCGGAGGACCGTACTCCGTCTTACATACTCGAAAGCCTCGGCTTTCTTTCCGCTTGCCCTCGGAAGCCCATTCGACGCTAATTTTTCTGCCGCGTTCCCACCCTCGGCGGCTCTCTGTATGAAAAGGAGTAACGTCTACTTACTCTTCCTCATCGGTTGTGATTTGTCCCTATCATAAACCCGAAAAAAACGTTTGTCAAGAGTTTTTTTCGAAATTTTTTAAACTTTTTCTAAGGTCGGCGGAACATACGCCTTACAAATATGCTTCATTTTAAGCAAAATGGCAAAAAATTGTATATATGCAGTAAATTTATTATTCTTTTTAAACCGAAACGAATTATCGCCGATGCCGTGTTTTTCTTTTGCGGTGAAATCAGCCTTTGAACAGTGTTACGGAAAAAGTCGTACCGTGCGCGACGGTGTCATCGGGTGAGCCGTCGTCGGTATACCGCACGGGATTGCTGCTGACGGCGATCTTTCCGCCGTGAATATCGACTACGCGCTTAACAAGTGCAAGTCCCAGTCCGTTGCCCTGCGACGAATGGCTTTTATCAGCCTGATAAAACTTTTCAAAAATATGAAGGAGAGCTTCCGGAGGAATGCCGCAGCCGCTGTCGGATACTGATACAGTGATGCTTTTCGGGTATTCTTTAACGCGCACCGCCACCGTGCCGCCGTCGGGTGTGAACTTAAGCGCGTTGGAGAGCAGGTTTGTCCACACCAAAGACAAAAGCTCGCCGTCGCCGCGCAGAAAAATATCGTCGGGAATATCGGTCTGCAAATCAATATTTCTGCTGTCCCATTCCTTTTCAAAAAGCAGTATGCTCTCGCACAGGCTTTCCGTGAGATTTACGGTTGAAAACTCGGGGAAAATCTGTTGATTTTCAAGCTTGTTCAGCTTAAGAATGTTGTTTATCAGCTCAGTAAGGCGCTTTGTCGCTTCCGTTATGCTTTTTACATACTGTGTGCGTTCCTCGCCCGTTATGTCGGGGTTTTGCAGCAGAATACAGTAATTCTGCACCACGGAGAGGGGTGTTTTCAGCTCGTGTGATACATTGGCGACAAAATCCGTCCGCATGGTTTCAATCGTTCCCAGCTCCGTTACCATCTTGTTGAGGTTGTCGATTATAACATCGTATTCGTTCGTGCTTCCGCCCTTGTTTATCGGTTTGATGTTTACCGAAAAATCACCTTTGCCGATTTGCTCGGTCGCATCAAGAATACGCCGTGTCGGGTTTTCGATCGTCACACCGCGATATATCAGCACTATGAGCGTGTAACCGAGCGAAATCAGAAAAATATCACCTAAGATTTCCATTTTGTCAATATGCAGTAATGATAAATTCGGTTTTAATCCTCTGAATATGAGAAAGACACACAGCGCCGTTCCCGAAAAAACGCCCAGAAAAACCACAATATAGCTTTTTATGCCGAAAATGCCGCGCTTAACACGTTTGCTTCTTTGTTTACGTTTCATTTTTTATTACCGCTTTGTAGCCCAGCCCGCGAACGGTGGTTATTTCAAAATCGGGGCAGGACTCGACCTTTTCGCGTATTTTAGCCATATACACATCTACCGTACGCGGGCCTGATGAGCTTTCGGCGTTCCAAAACTCCTCCATGAGCTGATATCGCGTAAATGTTTTGCCGGGGTAGGACAGCAGCTTATACAGGATATTGAATTCACGCACCGTAAGCGCCACCGGAATGTCGCCGAGCGTAGCGGTATACGCGTCCGCGTCCATTGTAAACGCGCCGACCGTCAGGTTTTTTGAGCTGACTATTTTTGCGCGTCGAAGCAGCGCACCGATACGCAGCAGCAGCTCGTCAAGGTCAACTGGTTTTGTCATGTAGTCGTCCACGCCGGCGTTAAATCCGCGTTTTTTTGTTATGAAGTCGTCGCGCGCGGTTACGAACATCATGGGAATATCCTTGTTTTCGGTGCGAACGGAGGACGCAAATTCAATTCCGTCTATACCCGGAAGCATAATGTCGGCGATAATAAGGTCGTATTTTGCAGAAAAAAGGGCATCGTACGCATCGCGGGCATTTTCGCAGCCCGTTGGCTCATAGCCGTGCTGACGCAGAAACGCGCACAGTGAGCGGTTAAGTTCTCGGTCATCTTCGAGAATGAGCACCTTAAACATATCTTTCCCTCCGTTTTTTATTTGAAGTACATGTATACCTGGCATTTTATCATGCCGTTATAGAGCTTTCTGCGCTTGTCGGCTTTTCTCCCGAACATCTTTTCAAACTCCTCGTCGGCGGTTATTATCTCATAGCTTCTGCCCTTCTGCGGAGTAAAGCGTTTGCCGAGGATTTTATATATTTCATGCGCACTCTCCGCGTCGAGAAGGCGTTCGCCGTACGGCGGATTGCAGATAACCGTCGCTTTTTCCGTTACAGGCTTAAAGTCCCGCACATCCGCCTTTTTGAAGGTAACGTAATTCTCCACTCCGGCGCGTTTTGCGTTCTCGCGGGCAATTTCAAGCGCAGCTTCGTCGATGTCAGAACCGTAGGCATGAAATTCTATGTCATGACGCATGTTTTCGCGTGCGGCGGTGCGCTCCTTCCGCCACACCTCGGGCGGGCATTGGCTCCATGTCTCGGCGGTGAAGCGGCGCTGTATGCCCGGGGCGATGTTCAGCGCCATGAGCGCGCCTTCGATTATTATAGTGCCCGAACCGCACATAGGGTCATACAGCGTGTGATAGTGGCGCAGATGAGCAAGTGAGCAGAGCGCCGCGGCAAGCGTTTCTTTGAGGGGCGCCGCATTTGCAGCGGGACGGTATCCGCGTTTGTGAAGTCCCCTGCCCGAAGTGTCAATAAAGAGCGATACATTATTTTTCATTATCGAAAACTGTATTTGATAAAGACTGCCGGTTTCGTCAAACCACGGAATGTTATATTTTGCCTTGAGCCGTTCCACTACCGCCTTTTTTATTATTGCCTGGCAGTCGCTCACGCTGAAAAGGTCGGAGTTAAGCGAATATCCTTTTACGGGGAATGCATCCGCTTTCCCTATCCAGTTTTCCCACGGCAGCGCTTTTGTGCCTTGAAACAGGTCTTCAAACGAGTGCGCCTCAAACGAACCGAGCATCACGAGAATGCGCTCGGCAAAGCGTGAGCGTATATTTGCGCGCGCAAGTGTGTATTCGTCGCCCGAAAAAAGCACGCGTCCGTTTTCGGCACGCACGTTCTCCGCGTCCATCTGTCTCAATTCGTCGGCTATAAGTCCCTCAAGTCCGAGCAGACAGGGGACACAAAATTCAATTTGCATATGATTCTCCCGAAATTATTTATATGTTCCAAACAGATTTTATCATAGAAGCGGAATAAAATAAATACTTTTTTCGCGAAAAAGGACAGAAACCGCAAAAAGTATACGAATACAGAAAAAAAAGAAAAACATTAATGAAAAATATTGAACCCTTGCACCGAATTTGTTAAAATGGACAATGAATTATTGAAAGGGGTTGTTGGCGAAAATGTTTGAAAAGGTCAAAAACATACTGTCCGACGCGGCGGTGTATTGGAAAAAACCGTCCAAAGGCAGATATGTGAATTACCGCAGTATCTTCTCTTATTCCGTCGGCGGAATAGGCTTTTACTGCATTATGTATATTTACGGTGTTATCAACGTGTCATCCACGAATGTCGTCATTTCTAATGCGACGGGAATCGGACCCGAAGAGCTGCTTGTTATGCAGTATGCCACGTTTTTTATAAATATATTCTTTACGGGAATACGGGCGAAGATAATAGACAACGCCCGAAACGCAAAGGGAAAATACCGTCCTTATGTTCTGTCAATGGGTATTCCGACGGCTGTGATATCCTGTGCGATGGTGTGGATGCCCTACACAAGGTTCGAGTCGCTCACCGTGAGATGGATAATTGCCTTTGTTCTCAATCTTGCGTTGCAGTTTTTTTACAATTTCATGTATGAGGCATATGAAAACCTTATTCTCGTCATGTCTCCGAATACGCAGGAGCGCGCCGATATTTCGTCGATAAAATCGGTTGTCTATTCGTTTGCTCCGTCGATACTTTATCCCATCATTCCTCTGCTCGTCAAATGGATGAAGCTTGACGATATGTATGACATCCGTATTTACAAAGCGCTGTTTCCTCCGACGGCGATAATCGGTATTGCTCTCACCATACTTATCTTTGTCTACACCGAAGAAAACATAGTTCAGGCAAAAACGCATGTTGTTCAGGTGCGCTTTATCGACGCTTTGCGCGCGGTGGCAAAGAACAAATATTTCTGGATAATCTCCATGGCGGGCTGGATAGGCTTTCTCGAAAGCAACAACGGCTACATTCTTAACTGGCTCTATAACTACGGCAAAATGTGCACCGATGCGCAGTATTCCCTTATAACCCTGATATCCGGCAACGCGTCATTTTGGGGAATGATCGGAGCGCCGCTTGCAATTCGCAGGTGGGGAAAGAAAAAAGTTCTTATTGTCACGAATCTTTTCAATATTATTTTTATAGCCGCCATGTGGCCGTCCATTAACACCGCGCACTCCATTTGGCTTGTGCTTGTGTGCGTGTACATGAATGCACTTGTCGGATCTTTTGCTCATATCCTGACTCCTACGGTAAATGCCGACATCCGCGACTATCAGCAGTATATTTCGGGCGAACGCATCGACGGTATGTTCGCCGCCGTAGGGCTTATAGGTTCGCTTATCGGTCTTGCCACCGGAACGGTCACACCCGCGATTTTCGACCGTTTCGGCATAAATTCGCACAACGGCTATGAAAACGCTTATGATATTCTCAAGCATGACCAAAACACTCTGTACAGCCTGATAAATCTGCTTATTCTTCTCTCCGTTGTCGGTGCGGCGCTGAATGTTATCCCGTACTTCTTCTATGACCTCTCGGAGATAAAGCAGCGCGGGATGGTGCGAATTCTTAAAATTCGTGCACTTTTTGAGGACTTCGGCAACGGTGTGTCGCGCGATGCCGACCTTGTCGAAGCGGTTGAGCTTATAAGAGAGTCAAAGAAAAATGCAGCCGCCGAGCCTTATGTTCTCTCAAAGGATATTATCAGGGATGCAAAAAAATCGGGCGATAAAGCGGCGATAAAAGCGGCAAGAAAAGAATACCGCCGCCGCAGGGCGTTCAATGAGGAGATAGAGGTTTCGAAAATAGTGCTCGGCGAGTTGAATAAATTCTCCGACAAAGCCGTGCAGGCAAAGCTCGAAAGGGCGAAAAAGATTTATGCCGCGGGTCTTTCGGGCGTGCTTACCGTCGACGACGGTGTGCTTGCTGCCGCAAAGGCGCTTCCCAAACCTAAAAACGACGCGCTGCAAAAGCAGATTCGCAAAGACACGATGGAAGAAGCAAAGGTGCTTTTGCGAGGCAAGCGCACGGCGCTTAAGTATTATCCCGACGGCGTGCCCGAATATGACATATCGGTTTTTAAAACTCTGTTTGACGAAGCCGACAGGCTCGATGAACAAAGACGTCTTACCTTCATGGAGCTTGCCGTTGCCCGCGAAAAGCGGGATTCCGTAAAGATTGACGATCTTCATGCGCGGCTTAAACGAATTGCAGCCGAGAAAAAGGAGAGCGACAGAAAGATCAAGAAAGAAAATGAAGCTTATTCCGTTTGGAACAGAAGCGTGAAGGCGTATACCGACGCCGCAAAACTTATCGCTCAGGAGCGTGATTATGACCGTTTTGATGAGGTTGAAGCACTGTACGATGACGCTAAGGTCAGAAATGACGCGAAGATCGCGGCGGATGCCGCGGCGGAAAAGAAGCTTGAGGCAGAGAGAATAGCCGAAAAGGAAGCGCTTAAGGCTGCAAAAAAAGCGAAAAAAGAGAAACGTGCCGGAAAGGGGCACTGACGGGCGGCACGGTTTTGAATCCCGTCAGCCTAAAAAGAATCATGTTTGTGCGTATCCGAATTGCCTTATTACGGCGGCGGATACGCTTTTTTATACAGACAGGTTAACCGCAAACAAGTACAATGCGCAGAAAAGCGGCATACGTATTGTCAAAAAACGTTATGCGACGGAAAACGGACGTTCTTTTTTGTTAGGCTGACGGGATTCGAACCCATGTCGCCCGTCAGTACCCCTTTTCGGCACTTTTCGCCCTTTTCGTCTTGACTTGCGTCAGCAAGCCTGCA
>OLHA01001536.1_pt1 | contig 12274 bp, 9 predicted proteins | sample 1605961 | NCBI WGS metagenome assembly OLHA01 (sample SAMN03283288) | human gut metagenome | biome: human-associated habitat; material: feces | host: Homo sapiens | place: Peru | collected 2012
GCCCCATCACCGCCTGCTCCAAGAGCCTGGTCAACGGCCCCTGCGGCGGCACCAAGAACGGCAAGTGCGAGGTCTGCCCCGACATGGACTGCGGCTGGGAGCGGATCATTCAGCGCCTGAAGGCCCAGGGCCGTCTGGACGTGCTGCACTGCGGCGTCCAGCTGCACGACTTCAATACCGACGAGGCCACCAAAGCCACCAAGGAATCTTAAATAAGGACAATAAGGAGCAAGAAGAATATGAGAATTACTGAACTGTTCGATAACGGCGAATTCGTTGTTTCTGCCGAGGTCGGCCCTCCCAAAGGAATTCACATTGATGGCATGGTGGAAGAGGCCAAGAAGTACCTGACCGACGTCCACTTCGTCAACGTCACCGATAACCAGTCCTCCGTGATGCGCCTGGGTTCCCTGGCCACCTGCAAGGTGCTGAAGGACGCGGGCCTGAACCCCATCTTCCAGCTGACCTGCCGGGACCGCAACCGCATCGCTCTGGAGTCCGACCTGCTGAGCGCCGCCATGCTGGGCATCGACAACATCCTGTGCCTCACCGGTGACCACACCAAGCTGGGCGACCATCCCCAGGCCAAGCCCGTGTTCGACCTGGACTCCGTGTCCCTGCTCCATGCCGCCAGCGTGCTGGAGACCGGCAAGGATCTGGGCGGCAACGAGCTGGTGGGAGAGCCTCCCAAGTTCGCCAAGGGCGCCGTGGTCTCCCCCTGCTCCGATTCCGTGGACGCGCAGCTGGTGAAGATGGAGCGCAAGGTCATGGCGGGCGCGGAGTATTTCCAGACCCAGGCCGTGTTTGAGCCGGAGAAGTTCATCAAGTTTATGGAGCGGGCCAAGCAGTTCGGCAAGCCCGTCCAGGTGGGCATCATCATCCCCAAGTCCGCCGGTATGTGCAAGTTCATGAACAACAACGTGGCCGGTGTCCACATCCCCGACGAGCTGATCGCTGAGCTTCAGGCCGACAAGGAAAAGACCAAGGCTGGCATCACCGGCGTGGAGATCGCCGCCCGCATCATCCGCGCCTGCAAGCCCTACTGCCAGGGCGTCCACATCATGTCCCTGGGCTGGGAGTCCAAGATCCCCGCTCTGCTGGAGCAGGCCGGACTGAAATAAGGGTAGCCGCGCTGCCTCAGGGCTGCCGCAAGGAAGGAACTTGCGGCAGCCTTTTTCTCCCCCGGCGCTGGGGAAAATTGGCCGCGCCGCCGGTTTTTTTCAGAGGCTTCTTGAGAAAAGGGTTGAATTATCGGCCGGAATGTGCTACGATATAACTGTATCGGTATGGGTGTCACTGCGCCCATTTTTGGATACGGGAAACACGCGCAAAGGAGCATTTTTCTTATGGCTACACCTCATACCATTGCAGTTGCCGGAAAGGGCGGCGTGGGAAAGACCACGACCTGCGGTATGATCATTGATTACCTGTGCAAGCAGCACCGGGGCCCCGTCCTGGTGGTGGACGCGGACGCCAACTCCAACCTGAACGAGGTTCTGGGCGTGGAGGCGGATGTCACCCTGGGGCAGATCCGGGAGGAGATGGCCCAGGCAGAGCTGAAGGGCACCATCCCCAAGGGCATGACCAAGGCGGACTATGCCGAGATGAAATTCAACGACGCTTTGATCGAGGACGACGATTTCGACATGCTGGTCATGGGCCGCACCCAGGGCAAGGGCTGCTACTGCTACGTCAACGGCGTGCTGAAAACCCAGGTGGACAAGTACGCCAAGAACTATTCCTATATCGTCATGGACAACGAGGCGGGGCTGGAGCATGTGGCCCGGGGGACGCTTCCCCATGTGGACACCATGCTGCTGATCTCCGACTGCTCCCGCCGGGGCATCCAGGCGGTGGCCCGGATCGCCGAGATGATCAGCGAAATGGACCTGAATCCCGGCCGGATGGGCCTGATCGTCAACCGCGCCCCCGGCGGCGTGTTGGACGACGGGGTCAAGGCTGAGATCGAGCGCCACGGCCTGAAGCTCTTCGGCGTCCTGCCCCAGGACGACGCCGTATACCGCTGCGACTGCAACGGCGAGCCGTCCGCCAAGCTGCCCGATTCCGATGTGATGAAGACCGCCCTCCGGGACGTGCTGAAAAACATCGGACTGTAAATGATATCCTTTTCCCTCCCCATTTGGGGAGGGAAAAGGTACGTGTTCTTCGGGGATTTTTCCGCAGAGCGTTTGCGATGCGCCCGGAGGTGCGATTTCCCAGCGTCCCGGATTTTGGAAGGTTGGGAAATCGTCCCTGCAAGGGCGCTGAGGCAACAGTGCTTTTGCGGAGCGATTCCCGTGAATAAATTCTATTCCTAGAAAGTAAAACAAGGGGGAAACATCACAATGGCTTTTACACCCAAGAAGGTGGCATACCGCGGCGCGATCAACGCCGTTACCCTGGGCACCGGCGACAAGGCAATCGTCCTCGGCGGTCAGAATGTGCTGCCCTTCTACACCTTCGACGCGCCCATCGAGAACGCACCCAAGATCGGCATTGAGATCTCCGACTGCGCCAGCGAGTGGAACGTCCCCGGCCTGAAGGAATTCTACGCCGGCTGCACCACCATGGCGGACTACGCCAAGCGCGCCGAGACCATGCCCGGCGCCGATTTCCTGTGCCTGCACTTTGAGTCCGCCGACCCCAACGGCAAGAACCGCTCCGTGGCCGACTGCGTCGCAGACGCCAAGGCTGTGGCCGAGGCCGTTACCATGCCCATCGTGGTCATGGGCTGCAAGAACATCGAAAAGGACGGCGAGCTGTTCAGCAAGATCGCCGAAGCCCTCCAGGGTAAGAATATCCTGGTGCTGTCCGCCCGCAACGAGGACTACAAGACCGTCGGCGCTTCCGTCGCTCTGGCCTATGGCCAGAAGGTGGGCGCTGAGACCGCTGACGACATCAACCTGGCCAAGCAGCTGAACATCATGCTCAAGGGCCTGACCGTGCCCGCCACCTCTATCATCATGAATGTGGGCACCGCCGCCGTCGGCTATGGCTACGAGTACGTGGCCTCTACCCTGGACCGTGTCCGCCTGGCCGCTCTGGCCCAGTCCGACGCAGACCTGCAGATGCCCATCATGGCCCCCGTGTCCCCCGACACCTGGAGCGTGAAGGAATCCACCGCCTCCGAAGAGGATGAACCCGCCTGGGGCAACCAGGAAGACCGCGGCGTTGGCATGGAAGTTGCCACCGCTGCCGCCAACCTGACCGGCGGCGCTGACGCTGTGATCATGCGTCACCCCGCTGCTGTTGCGGCCATTAAGCAGTTCATCACCGAGCTGGTCTGATTGGAAGGAGGATACATAACATGGCTTTGAAAGGTCTGGATATTTTTAAGCTGTCTCCGAAGAAGAACTGTAAGGAGTGCGGCAGCCCCACCTGTATGGCATTCTGCATGAAGGTGGCCCAGGGCGCTGTTCCCATCGACAAGTGCCCGTATTTCTCTGATGACGCGAAAGCGATGCTCAACGAGCAGACTGCTCCCCCCATGAAGACCATTACCGTGGGCAATGATCTGAAGCTGGGCGGCGAGACCGTTCTGTTCCGTCATGAAAAGACCCTGGTCAGCAAGAACCTGTACGCCGTTCCTGTCTGCACCAAGATGCCCGCCGCCGACGTGGACGCCAAGCTGGCCGACATGGCCAAGGTGGACTACGAGCGTATCGGTGAGCGGATGTATGTAGAGCTCGTCTATGTCAAGAGCCACGGCGGCGACGCCGATGCCACCGTCGAGCTGGTCAAGAAGGCAATGGCCACCGACCGGGCGCTGGTCCTGGACATCAAGGATGTGGACGTAGCCAAGGCCGCTGTGGAAGCCTGCAAGGCCGGCAAGCCCATCCTGAACGGCGCTACCCCCGACAACTGGGAGGCCATGAACGCCGTCGCCACCGCCGCCGGCGTGACCCTGGGCGTGTCCGCACCCAATGTCTCCGACCTGTACGACCTGGTGAAGAAGCTGGAGGCTGCCGGCAACAAGAACCTGATCCTGGATGTCACCGCCGACACCGCCAAGGAGACCCTGGCCAACGCCGTGCTGGTGCGCCGCACCGCTCTGGTGGACGGCGACCGCAGCTTCGGCTATCCCTCCATCGTCAACGTGGCCAAGCTGGCCAAGGGCAACAAGCAGCTGCAGATCGCCTACGCCGCCATGTTCACCGAGCGCTACGCCTCCATCATCGTCATGGAGCAGATGGATTATACTGCGGCCCTGCCTCTGTACGGCCTGCGTCAGAACATCTTCACCGATCCTCAGAAGCCCATGAAGGTGGAGTCCAAGATCTACCCCCTGAACGGCGCCGACGAGAACAGCCCCTGCGCCCTGACCGTTGACTTCGCCCTGACCTACTTCCTGGTCTCCGGCGAGCTGGAGCGCTCCAATGAGCCCATCAACCTGATCATCTCCGACGCCTCCGGTATGTCCGTTCTGACTGCCTGGGCTGCCGGTAAGTTCTCCTCCACCTCCATCAAGAAGACCTTCGAGACTCTGGACATCGAGAACAAGATCAAGAACCGCACCCTGATCATCCCCGGCAAGGTAGCCGTGATGAAGGGCGAGATCCAGGAGAAGCTGCCCGGCTGGAATGTGGTCGTCGGTCCCACCGAGGCCGTCCAGCTGCCCAAGTACATGAAGGATAAGGAATACGAGGCTGCCGCCAAGGCCGCCGCTGCCGAGGCTGCCGCCAAGGCCGCTGCCGCGCCCAAGGAAGAGGTCAAGGAGCTGTCCTTCGAGGAGCTGCTGGCCACCAAGGTGCCCAAGATCGAGGTCGTGGACATGGGCGTGCACTACGGCGGACACAACCCCGAGTCCCCCACCTTCGTCACCATCGGCGAGCGGATCCACTGCATTTCTCCCTCCATCCGCAGGGCCATGGACGAGCGCGACCCCGCGCCCATCCTGAAACGCGCCGCCGAGCAGATCGCTGCCGGCGCCACCTACCTGGACGTGAACATCGGACCTGCCGAGAAGGACGGCCCCGAGCGTATGATGTGGGCGGTCAAGCTGCTGCAGGAGAACTTCGACAATGTGCCTCTGGCCCTGGATACCGCCAACAAGAAGGCCATCGAGGCCGGTATCAAGGTCTATAACCGCACCAACGGCAAGCCCATCGTCAACTCCGCCGACGCCGGCTCCCGTATCTCCAACATCGATCTGGCCGCTGCCAACGACGCCATCTGTATCGCCCTGTGCTCTGCCGACGGCATTGCCAAGGACAACGAGGAGCGCATGATGCACTGCCGGAACATGCTGGAGCGCGGCCTGTCCCACGGCATGGAGGCCACCGACCTGTGGTTCGACCCCCTGTTCCTGGTGGTCAAGGGCATGCAGGACAAGCAGATGGACGTGCTGAACGCCATCAAGCTGTTCGCCGACGAGGGCCTGAAGTCCACCGGCGGCCTGTCCAACAACTCCAACGGCGCACCCAAGAAGGTCCGTCCCATCATGGATTCCGCTCTGGTCGCCATGGCCATGATGCAGGGCCTGACCTCCGCCATCGTCAACCCCTGCGACCTGCGGCTGATGGAGACCATCAAGTCCTGCGACATCTTCAAGAATCACACCCTGTACTCCGACAGCTACCTGGGCGACCGCCCCGACCTGCTGTAAGACACAGGCGCATCCCTGCAAACAAGGCTGGGAGGGTCACTCCCTCCCAGCCATTATGCATCCAGAAGCGGATTGTGAAAGGGAAGCGGCCTGTTTCCCTTTCACAATCCACTTCTTGAAAACCTGCGCCGAAGTGGCTTGAAGCGCATATCACATTCATTTTTAGGAGGAATCATCCATGAGTGTATTAACCGACTTGATCTATGGCGGCTCCAATGCTGTTGCGGGGCTGACCGAGGGCGCCGTGAACAATGCCATTGCCAAATACGGCGCAGACAAGGAAATTGCATTCCCCGATACCGCTTACTTCTTCCCCACCATCTACGCTGCCACCGGCGTGAAGGTCAAGACTCTGGGCGACCTGCCCGCCTGCGTGGGCGTACTGAAGAGCCTGATTACCAATCAGGAGGATCTGGGCCAGGCGCTGAACGCGGGCCTTGCCACCGCCGTGGGCGCGGAGATCATCGAGGGACTGAAATATGTGGAGGGCGGCAACCCCTATGAGAACGAGGCCGGTATCGGCTTTGTGCCCGATCCCGTCATCCGCTCCCTGGGCGTGCCCCTGGTCACCGGCGATATCCCCGGCGTGGCCGTGGTGCTGGGCAAGGCGGACAATGCCGCCGACGTGGTGAAGGTGGTCAAGGATTACCAGTCCAAGGGCCTGCTGACCTTCCTGGTGGGCGACTGCATCGAGCAGTGCGCCGAGGGCGGCGTAAAGATGGGCCTGGAGCTGCGCGTGATCCCCCTGGGCCATGATGTCACCGCCGTGATCCACGTGGTCACCGTGGCCATCCGTGCCGCACTGATCTTCGGCAACATCCAGCCCGGCGACCTGGCGGGCCTGCTGGACTACACCAAGAACCGTGTTCCCGCTTTTGTGAATACCTTCGGCGCCATTGACGCCGTGGTGGTCTCCGCCGGTGCAGGCGCCATCGCCCTGGGATTCCCCGTGGTGGTGGACATCGACCTGGGCGAGAACCAGGTGCCCGGCGCGCTGGAGTCCGTATGCGACCATGCCGAGACAGTGAAGAAGTCCCTGGAACTGCGGGGCATCAAGATCAAGACCACCGAGCTGCCCATCCCCGTGGCCTTCGCCGCCGCCTTCGAGGGCGAGATCATCCGTAAGGCCGATATGCACAATGAGTGCTGGTCCGCCAAGAACCCCACCGCCGAGCTGGTGCTGATGCGGGAAATGAACGAGGTGGAGGACCACAAGATCACCATCATCGGACCCGACTTCGATCAGGAGAAGGATCTGGCTCTGGCCACCTTCGTGGAGGTCGCCGGTAAGAAAATGCAGACCGACTTCGAGTCCGTCATCGAGCGGAAGTTCCACTCCTGGTTCAACTATATGGAAGGTGTCATGCACACCGGCCAGCGCAACCAGGTCCGGGTCCGCGTGAGCAACGCCGCCTTTGAGGCCGGCCTGCGCATCAAGGACTTCGCCGAAGTGCTGTACGTCATGATCATGAACGAGTTTGACGCCGTGGTGGATAAGTGCCAGGTCACCATCATCACCGACGCGGCGGAGGCTGCCAAGTTCCGCGACGAGGTGGCAATGCCCCGCTATGACGCCCGCGACGACCGCCTGGCTTCCATGACCGACGAGGCCGTGGACCGCTACTACACCTGCATCCTGTGCCAGTCCTTTGCCCCCGCCCACTGCTGCGTGGTCACCCCCGAGCGTCTGGGCCTGTGCGGCGCGGTGTCCTGGCTGGATGCCAAGGCCACCAATGAGCTGAACCCCAACGGCCCCTGCCAGCCCATCTTCAAGGAAGGCTGCACCGACGAGCGCCTGGGCCGCTATGATTCCGTCAACGCTGCCGTCGCCGAGGCCACCCATGGCGCGGTGGAGAACGTGACCCTGTACTCCCTGCTGGAGGATCCCATGACCTCCTGCGGCTGCTTCGAATGCATCTGCGGCATTGAGCCCATGTCCATGGGCGTCATCGTGGTCAACCGGGAATTCAAGGGCATGACTCCCGTGGGCATGACCTTCGGCGAGTTGGCCTCCTGCACCGGCGGCGGTGTCCAGACCCCCGGCTACATGGGCCATGGCCGTCACTTCATCTCCTCCAAGAAGTTCATCTCCGCCGAGGGCGGCATTGAGCGCATCGTCTGGATGCCCAAGGAACTGAAGGATGATGTGGCCGACCGGCTGAACAAGACCGCCAAGGAACTGTACGGCATCGACAACTTCTGCGACATGGTGGCCGACGAGACCATCACCACCGACGGCGAGGAGCTTCTGAACTGGCTGACCGAAAAGGGCCACCCCGTCCTGGGCCTGGAGCCTCTGATGTAAGCGCGGTAAATTTCGGCGTGAGGGGATGCTTCCCCGTAGAATAGCGAACCGGCGTGACCGCGAAGGTCACGCCGGTTTCATATCCAAATGATTCACAAACACAGGGGAGCATACCGTCTGCCGGGCTGGGTGCTATTTGGGCGTGCCGCAGGAAAGCGGCACGCCCGGTTTGCTTATGCCATTGCAGCGGTGATGATGGCCATCTTGTAGACCTCTTCCGCGTTGCAGCCGCGGGACAGGTCGTTGATGGGGGCGGCCAGACCCTGCAGGATGGGGCCGTAGCTCTCAAAGCCGCCCAGACGCTGAGCGATCTTGTAGCCGATGTTGCCGGCCTCGATGTTGGGGAAGATGAAGGTGTTGGCGTAGCCTGCCACCTTGGAGCCGGGGAACTTCAGCTGGCCGACCTCGGGAGCGACGGCAGCGTCGAACTGCATTTCGCCGTCGATCATCAGGTCGGGAGCCATCTCCTTGGCGATAGCGGTGGCGTCGTGGCTCAGCTTGACGGTGCTGCCCTTGCCGGAGCCGTTGGTGGAGAAGCTCAGCATGGCGACCTTGGGGTCAATGCCGAATACCTTGGCGGTCTTGGCGGTCTCGATGGCCACCTCGGCCAGCTTCTGGGCGGCAGGCAGGGTCACATTGCCCTCCTTGTCCACGGAGTCCTCATAGCTGATGTTGATGGCGCAGTCGCCCATGGCCAGCTTCTCGTCGCCCCGCACCATGATGAAGCAGGAGGAGACCAGATGCGCGCCGGGCTTGGTCTTGACCAGCTGGAGCGCGGGACGGACGGTATCGGCGGTGGAGTAGGTCGCGCCGCCCAGCAGGCAGTCCACCTTGCCCTGCTTGACCAGCATGGTGCCGAAATAGTTGCCCTTGTGCAGCGCCGCACGGCACTCGTCGGGGCTCATCTTGCCCTTGCGCAGGGCGACCATGGTATCCACCATCTCGTCCATGCCCTCGTAGGTCTCAGGATCGAGGATCTCAACACCCTCGATGTTGAAGCCGCCCTTGGCAGCGGCAGCCTTCACCTCGTCCACCTTGCCCAGCAGCACGGGGGTGAGGAAGCCGCCCTCCACCAGGCGGGAGGTTGCCTCCAGAATACGGGCATCGCTGCCCTCGGTAAAGACGATCTTGCGGGGATTCGCCTTCAGCGTTTCGATCATAGATGTGAACATGGGAATCATCCTCCATTATATCAGGGCTTTCGCCCGTATTTACATCTGAATTATAGCTCAGTTTCCACCGGGGTGCAACCCCTTTTTGCACAATGTAGTCCTGTTTCCGATAAAAAATCCGCTGTTGATTCGCAATGTTTCGGGACGGACGGAATGTTTCGTGCAAAATGATGAAAAATCTTTTTCAAACCCGGATTTTACTATTGATTTTTGTGCGTTATTGCTTTATAATGGAGAAAACTACGGGGAGGCGCGATGGCTTTGGGGGAATTGATCGCTGTTGTTTCCGGCAAGGGCGGCACCGGGAAAACCTCCGTCTGCGCCGGTATCGCCACCGCCCTGGCAGAGTCCGGGAAGAAGGTCCTGTGTGTCGACTGTGACGTGGGCCTGCGCAACCTGGATATTTCCCTGGGCATGTCCGAAAGCGGAAGCCTTTCGTTCCTGGATGTGGCGGAGTTCGGCTACGAGCTGGAAAACGCCCCCCGGCACAGTGCCTATCCCACGCTGTCCTTTCTCACCGCGCCCGTGAACCGCAGCCCGGAGGACATCGATACCGACCCCTTTATCCGGCTTTTTCGCCAGGCGCGGGAGCGGTACGACTATATTTTCCTGGATGCCCCGGCGGGGGTGGACGCTGGCTTTCGCCTGGTGTGCGCCGCGGCGGACCGCTTCCTGCTGGTCACCGGCCCCGGCCCTGCCGCCGTGCGGGATGCCGCCCGGGTGGGGGAGCTGCTGGAGCTTTCCGGCAAGCAGAACGTCCGCCTGATCGTCAACCGGGTGGATCGGGGCATGCTCTCCACCGTGCGCATGACCATCGACGACGTGATGGATACCGCCGGGCTGCCGCTGCTGGGCATCGTGCTGGAGGACCCCCATGTGACCCTGGCTGCCGCCTTTGGCCAGCCGCTGCTGAAGTATTCCGGCCGGTGTGAGGCCGCCCGGGATTTCCGCCGGATCGCCGCCAGACTCCAGGGCCTTTACAAGCCCTTCCCCTGGCGCTGATTAAAGCCACACTTGCTGCCCCCTCTGGGGGAAGTGCCGCAAAGCGGCAAAGGGGGTGCAGTTGGTAGTTTTGAGCTGTTACCATTCAACGAACAACACTCCCTCTGCGACTCGCTAAGAGCCGCCTGGCGGCGGTTGCTCGCTTGCATGGCGCCTGCGGGCGCACAAGTCAGCCCTTGCGGGCTGCCAGCTCCCCCAATGGGAGAGCCAAGAACTATGCCTCCCGGTTGCCGGGAGCTGATATAAACAAAGGAGTGACTGCTGTGAATATTGCTTTCCTGGCGCACGACAAGAAGAAAGAGCTGATGGTTCAGTTCTGCACCGCCTACAAGAGCGTGCTGATGAAGCACAATCTGTTTGCCACCGCCACCACCGGCCGCCTGATCGCCGACAATACCGGCCTGCCCATTACCCTGCTGCTGTCTCATAAGCAGGGCGGCCACCAGCAGATCAATGCCCGCATCGCCTACAATGAGATCGACCTGGTGCTGCTGTTCACCGACCCCAACACCACCGACCCCTGGGACGACAGCCAGATGATCGAGACCATCCGCCACTGCGACAGGCACAATGTGCCCATCGCCACCAATCTGGCCAGCGCCGAAATGTTCATCATGGGCCTGCAGCGCGGCGACCTGGATTGGCGGGAAATGCTGCACACCAAGACCCGCTTCTGACACGATAGGCCATACGATCCGCCCACCTTTTCCGGCGGGCGGATTTTGCACATGAAAGGAAATTTTTATGGAAATCATCAAGCCCCGGACGCTGTCCGGCTTTATGGAGCTGCTGCCGGACAAGCAGATCCAGTTTGAAGCAATGGCGGAGATCCTGCGCCGCACCTACGCCTCCTATGGCTTCGCGCCCCTGGACACCCCCGCCATCGAGGACGCCCAGATTTTGCTGGCCAAGGGCGGCGGCGAGACCGAGAAGCAGATCTACCGCTTCCAGAAGGGCGACAGCGACCTGGCCCTGCGGTTTGACCTGACGGTGCCCCTGGCCAAATATGTGGCCCTGCACTATAACGAGCTGGCCTTCCCCTTCCGCCGCTTCCAGATCAGCAAGGTCTACCGGGGCGAGCGCGCCCAGCGGGGCCGCTTCCGGGAGTTTTACCAGGCGGACATCGATATCATCGGCGACGGCAAGCTGGACATCCTGAACGAGGCGGAGATCCCCGCCATCATCTACAAGGTGTTCCGGGGCTTCGGCCTGAGCCGGTTCCAGATTCGGGTGAACAACCGCAAAATTCTGAACGGCTTCTATGCCATGCTGGGCCTGAGCGAGCGCTCCGGCGAGATCATGCGCACCGTGGACAAGCTGGATAAGATCGGCGCGGAGAAGGTGAAGGTCATCCTGACGGAGGACTGCGGCCTGGAGGAAGCCCAGGCCGGGGAGATTCTGGCCTTTATTGCCATCCGGGGCACCAACGCCCAGGTGATCCAGGCCCTGGAGGGCTACGCCGGGCGGAACGAAATGTTTGACCAGGGCCTGAGCGAGCTGAAAACCGTCACCGCCAACCTGGCCGCCTTTGGCGTGCCGGAGGCGAATTTTGCCGTTGACCTGACCATTGCCCGGGGCCTGGATTACTACACCGGCACGGTGTACGAGACCACCCTGCTGGATCACCCGGAGATCGGCTCCGTCTGTTCCGGCGGCCGGTATGACAATCTGGCGGGCTACTACATCGAAAAGGATCTGCCCGGCGTGGGCATCTCCATTGGCCTGACCCGGCTGTTCTACGTGCTGGACGAGCAGGGGCTGCTGAATCCTCAGCTGCCCAGCGCCCCGGCGGACGCCCTGGTGCTGCCCATGACCGAGAGCGCCGCCCCCGCCATCGCCCTGGCGGAGACCCTGCGCGCTGCCGGGCTGCGGGTGCAGCTGTACAGTGAGCAGAAGAAATTCAAGCAGAAGATGGCCTACGCCAACAAGCTGGGCGTTCCCTTTGCCGTGCTGCTGGGTGAGGACGAGATCAGCCAGGGCGTGTGCTCCGTGAAGAACATGGCCACCGGCGAGCAGCAGCAGCTGAAGCCGGAGGAGGCTGCTGCCTATATCCGCCAGGCAGTGAACGTCCATTGCCCGGTGATCCTGGAAGAATGATCAGAGGGGCCGTCCCTGCCGGGATGGCCCCCGATTTCTGTAAAGGCAACACCGCGCAATTGTGTCTGCGAGCCGCAGCCGTCTTTTTGCCCC
>OLHA01001537.1_pt1 | contig 12259 bp, 12 predicted proteins | sample 1605961 | NCBI WGS metagenome assembly OLHA01 (sample SAMN03283288) | human gut metagenome | biome: human-associated habitat; material: feces | host: Homo sapiens | place: Peru | collected 2012
ATAACCGCCGTTGAGCAGCTTGTTATTGTTATCATAGAGCCAGCCAAGTGAATAGTAGCGCAAAGAGGCACTACAAAATTTCTAATCTGTTCTGAAACTCCGTCTTTCTCTGCCGATATTAAATTAACGGGTATAGTAGCGGCGCTGCTTTGAGTTCCTACAGCCGTAAAATAAGCGGGAATTTGATTTTTAATAAGCATTAAAGGAGACTTTTTAGCTATTAATCCCGATATTATAAATAATGCCGTAATATATAACAAATGAAGAATTATAACTACTACAAAAACTTTGCCAAATATAACCAAAATATTTTGTATGCTTCCCGCGTAAGACAAATTGGCAAAAGTTCCTAAAATATGAATTGGCAATATAGGAATAATTATTTTTTGAAGTATAGATTGTATAACCTCTTCGGCATCCTTTACTATAGCGAAAAGTTCCGCTCCTTGTCCTTTCGGGCGCAACATTGTAATTCCTACCCCAAGTATAAATGCAAATATAACCGCTGAAGTAACATCAAATAGAGGTTTTAACGGAATAGTAAAATAAGTTTCAAGTCCAGATTCAATTTTTACAGCTCCTAATTGAGTAATATTCAAAAGAATCGGGAATAAATTTGATGCCGTTAAAAAAGCTATACTTCCCGCAAGCAAAGTTGAAGCGTATGCTATTAAAACAGTCACTCCTATTAATTTTGAAGCTCCTTCCGTAAGGCTCGCTATACCGTATCCGATAAACGCTACTATCATTAAAGGAATTATAAAGTTTAAGAATAAACTAAAAATTGAGCTTATAGTTACAAATATTCTTACAATCGGAGCAGGCAAATATAAACCAACCAATATGCCAAGTATAATGCCGATTATGATTTTTGGGAAAAGTCCAATCTTTTTCATTTTAAGACTCCTTAATTTTTGTATCTTATTATTATAATATATTTTAAATTTTATTCAATAGGTTATTTTTTATATTATGATAGCTTAATTATTTAATTATTTTAAGGCATATTTTTCAAAAAAATTTGTTTAACTATTATTAATAAATAATTAAACAAAGAGGAGTTATTATGTCAGGAAACGCTAATATAATAGTAATAGAAGGAAGACTTACAAGAGACCCAAATTTTACTAAAACTAAAAACGGAAAATCTTTATGCAAATTTAGTATGGCAAATAACAGATATTATTATACCAATGGAAGTTTGCAAAAAGAAGTTTATTTTTTTGATTTTATAACTTGGGGATATAACGCCGAAAAAGCCGCGTCAAGTTTAAGTAAAGGAAGTCATGTTTTAGTAAGCGGAGAATTAAGACAGAATTCTTATTTTACTAAAGAAGGAAACAGAAGAAATTCAATTTATATACTCGCTTTAGAAATTAAGAGTTTGAGTAAAAAAACTTTGGATAGCGGAGGCGAAATTGCAAATAATCAAGAGATATCGAATATTATTGAAGAGAATATGGAACAAGCATTTTAGATTTTTCTAAAATATTAAATAATTCATCGTTAATGATTTTTATATCTTTATCGGTGTCTATATGATAAATAAAAGGTTCGTTAAAGGAATGAAATATTTTATCGACTTTTTTTAAATAGGTTTCGTTTTCAAATCTGTCGGCTATTCCTCTTTTAGATATTATTCTATTTAATGCAATATCTATTGGAAGATGAAAAATAAAAACTATGTCGGGTTTGATAATAAAATCTTTATGCATATTTATTATTCGATTAATATCTATTCCTTTAGCTCCTTGATAAGCGATTGAAGAATAAAAATATCTGTCTAAAATTATAAAATAGCCTTCTTCCAAAGCGGGCTTTATCATATATTCTATATGCTCTTTTCTGTCTTTTACAAATAATAATAATTCTTCTTCGGCGTCCAAATCTTCCGACAACATACCTTCTCTTAATTTAGCTCCGTAATGCGAATGCGTAGGCTCAAAAGTATAAATTGTTTTTATATTAATAGAATTTAATTTTTCTGCAAGATTTTTTGCGCAGGTAGATTTGCCCGAACCGTCAATTCCTTCTATAACTATCAATTTGCCTTTCATTTTATATTTCCTAAATTCTTTTAAATAAAATCTTTTTTATAAATTATCTTATTTTTAAAGTCGCTATTCCAATTATTGCAGCGATTATGCCTAATATATAAAATCTAAAAACAACTTGAGTTTCTTTCCAACCCGATTTTTCAAAATGATGATGCAAAGGCGCCATTTTAAAAATTCTCTTCTTAAACATTTTATAATAAAATACTTGCAAAACTACGCTGAAAGCTTCGGCTACATAAACCGCTCCAATTATAACTAAAAGAAGTTCATGTTTAATGAATAAAGCTATAATTCCCAAAACTCCGCCGAGAGATAAACTTCCCACATCTCCCATAAACACTTGAGCGGGATGAGCGTTAAACCATAAAAATCCTAATCCAGCTCCGATTAAAGCTCCTACAAAAACCGTTACCTCTCCAGCATCGGATATAAAAGGAATTTTTAAATAAGTAGCCACGAGAGAGTTTCCCGATACATAACATAAAACAGCCAAAGCTACAGACATTATTATTAAAAGCCCAATCGCAAGTCCGTCCAAACCGTCAGTTAAATTTACGGCATTACTCATACTAACCACAACAAAAATTGCAAAAGGTATATAAAAAATTTTTAAGTCTATATAAAAAGTGTCAAAAAAAGGCAAAAATAAAGTAGAAGAAGGAACTTGAGCGACTTTCACGGTTTCAAATATTCCAGCCAATTGATTTAATTCAAAAGACATTAAAAAAGTGGATTTGTCGAAATAATATAAATATATTCCGATTATAGCTCCGACAAAAATTTGAAAGAATATTTTATATTTTCCAGAAAGTCCTTTTGAGTTTTTATATTTTATTTTAAGAAAATCATCTAAAAAACCAGCTATAGAAAGTATTATTAAAGAAACTGTTAAAAGTATTATTTTAACATTATCTAATTTTCCCCATAATAAAACGCTTATCAATACGCTTCCGATTATAAATAAACCTCCCATTGTAGGCGTTCCCGTTTTTGCCAAATGACTTTCAGGACCGTCTTCTCTAACTATCTGCCCAAAATTTAATTTTTTTAATTGTTCTATTATATTCGGCGCAAACATAAAAACCAAAATCAAAGCGGTTGCGACAGCTCCAGCCGTTCTGAAAGTGATATATCTAAATATATTAAATCCAAAAAATGATTCTCTTAAAGGATAAAAAATTTGATAAAGCATATATAAAAAACCTTATTTACTATTTTAATTTAAAATTTTTTTATTTAAAAATGTATTTTTAAAATAAAGTAAAAAATTATTTATATATACTATTACATATTTATTTTTTGTCAATGAAAATTTAATTTTAGAGTAGTATTTGCTATGCTATTTTATTTTTTAATTTTTATTTTTAACAAATTATAAAATAACTATATAATCTCTCGTTATTATAGCGTCATAATTTTTATAACCCAATATTTTTAATATATCGTCAGAATGATGCCCGATTATTTTTTTAGCGTCTTCAGAATTATAATTTATTATTCCTCTCGCAAACTCTTCTCCGTTTTCATCCGCAATACTCACTATATCGCCTCTTTTGAATTCGTTAATAATTTCTATAACTCCTACAGGAAGAAGGCTCGATTCTTTTTCCAATATCGCTTTTTTAGCGCCAGAGTTTACGATTACTTTTCCTATTATAGTAGTGGCGTAGGCAATCCATCTTTTTTTTGTATTAAGTTCATCAATTTCTTCAACGGGATAAAAAATCGTTTTGTCTTTAGTTTCAAATATATCTTTAAGAACATCGGGCTTTTTTCCGTTTGCTATAAATAAAGCGCATCCGCATCTTGTAACTATTTTAGCCGCTTGAAGTTTAGTTTTCATTCCGCCTCTCCCTCCTTTTGAAGCGTCAAGCCCTAAATTTTCTATTTCTTTTGTAATTTCAAATACTTCATGAATAAATCTTGCATTTTTGTTTGTTTTTGGATTATCGTCATAAAGTCCGTTAATATCCGAAAGTATTATAAGCAAATCGGCGTCAAGTTCGCTTGCCACCAATGCGGAAAGTTTATCGTTTTCTGAAAAACTTATTTGAGTTATATTTCCTAAAAATTGAACTTCATCGCTTGATACGGTATCATTTTCGTTTATTATTGGAATTACTTTATATTTCAAAAGAGTGTCTAAAGTTGAACGCAAGTTTAAATATCTTCTTCGGTTTGAAAAATCTTCTTCTGTTAATAATATTTGAGCGGTAATTATATCGTATTTTGAAAATCCGTCTTCGTAAGTCGACATAAGTTGAGACTGTCCGATTGCGGCGCAAGCTTGCTTTAGAGAATTTTCGCTTAAATCAACGGCGTTAATTTTTTTAGCCCCAAGTCCAACGGCGCCAGAAGTGACAATAAGAATTTCTTTTCCCATTCTATGAAATTTGGCAATAGCTTCAATAAAAGAATATATTCTAGCCATTGAAATATATCCGTCTTCGCCTCTTAAAACATTAGTTCCAAATTTGAAAACTATTCTGTTTATATTATTTAAATTTATTTTTTTCATTGAAATTAAAAACCTTTAGAATTTTATATTGATAGTATATTTTATTTATTATATTGTTTCAAGCATAATTTAAAAAACTAATTTATATAAGATATTTTTTATTTTATTCAAAAATATATTTATAAACATTTTCCGATAATGGAATTCCATTTTTTATATAATTTTCGGCGCAGGCTTCTTTTCTTTCGCCTGGTATTGAGATGGTTTCATTTTTATTCATAGCGGGTTCTTTTTTTATATCGTCTATAAAAGATTGAACGGTATTCAAAAAAATTTCCATATCGTTAAAAAGCGAAGGTTCTATAACAAGTATAAAAGTAGAGAGATTTCTTTTTTTATCCATATCGCCATACATTTTAACTAAATTATTGCAATAAACATTTCCGATTAAAAGTCCCGTAAACGCTTCAACCATAGTCATTATTAAATAACCTTTAACTCCTCCAAAAGGAACGACATATTTTATTTTATTCGGATTTGAAGAAGGATTTCCGTCTTCGTCTACTCCCCAATCTAAAGGCACTGTTTCGTTATTATCTCTTGCCGTAAATATTCTGCCGAGCGAAACTTTGCTTGTCGCCATATCTCCCAATATAAAATCTTTTTTTGCTGGAAAACCGTAGCTTATCGGGTTTGTTCCGAAGAAAGATTTTTTTCCGCCGAAAGGAATAACGCAAGGGTCCGTATTAACCATTATGAGAGAAACTTTTTTATCGTCTATAGCCATTTTATTATAATATCCCAAAGCTCCGCAATGGCTATTATTTTTTATTCCTATTAAAGCTATTCCCTGTTCGTTTGCAGTTTTTATAGCCCATTCCATTGCATATTTTGTGGCGACATGCCCAAATCCTCCGTCCGCATCCATAGAAGCGAAAGAAGGTTTTAAAACATTTATTTTAAAATCGGAATTTAAATTTATCCCTCCGCTTTTCATTCTGTTAATATAATGCTCGACTCTCAAAACGCCATGCGAATGAATTCCTCTTATGTCGGAATATAAAAGAACTTCGGTTATTATATTGGATTGTTTTTCGTCAATGCCCGAATTTTTTAATTTGTCGAAAGTCGCTTTTTTTAAGTCTTCGTATTTTACTTTTATCATTTATAATTGCATGCCTTTTAGAATTTATATAATTTATATTTTGTTAGTTTACATAATAAAAATTAAAAGTCAATATAAAATGAAAATTAATTATTTATTCAAGTAAAAATATTTAAATGATTTTAAAGTTTACAAATGCAATAAAAATGTAATTATAATGTTTTTTGACTTAATAATCGCTTATATTATAGTAAAATTATGATAAATTCATATAATTTAATTAATTTTTATAAAAAATATTAATAATTATTAAATTTTTTGCTTGACATAAATTTAATTTAATTATATAATTGATTACCTTGTAAATTATAGACTCTGTTTAAGTCTAATTAAGGAGTAAAAAATGGCGGGAGCTAAAATAAAGACCGAGCAGATACATTTGCAATGCACGGAATGTAAAAGGAAAAATTATATTACGACAAAAAACAAACAGAATGTTCAGGAGAAACTTGAATTGAAAAAATATTGTCCGCATGATAGGAAACATACTATTCATAAAGAGTTGAAGGTTTCAAGATAGATTTTGTTATGGGTCAGTAGTTCAATTGGTAGAGCACCAGTCTCCAAAACTGGGTGTTGCAGGTTCGACTCCTGTCTGACCTGATTGTTTTGCTGATATTTTAATTTTAGGGTGATTTTATGGCAGATAATAAAAAAAGAAAAAACAAATTATTTAGTTCTTTAGACGAAATTAAAAAAGAACTTTTTGAAAGAAGCGTATGGCCAACTCGTCAAGAGGTTATTAATCAAACGGTTGTGGTTATTATTTTGCTTATTATAGCTTCGGCTTTTTTGGGAGCTGCGGATTATGTGGTAACTCTTTTAACTAGAACTTTATTGGACGGTTCTATTATGTCGTCTATAATGTCTTCGAGAATGATTTTATTTTTAATAGCGATAGTAATAGTTTTAGTCGTAATTTATTTTGCTATACGATATGTAAGGAAGAATAGATATAACAGGTGATAAATATGTCCGATACGAAAGATTATAAATGGTATATAGTTCATACTCAAAACGGCTATGAAAAGAAAATTAGAGAAAGAATAGACAAGAGAGTTAAAGAAAACGGAATGGAAGATTTGATTGTCGATATATATATTCCTTCTCAAATGGTTTCTGTTACTAAAAACGGAAAGAAAGTAAATAAAGAAGAATTTTCTTATCCTGGATATGTTTTTGTTAAAATGATAATGAACGATGCCACGCAATCTATGATTAGAAGAACTCCTGGCGTTTCGGGTTTTATAGGAAGCCATGCAACGACTAAAGAAGAAGGGCAAATAATTCCAAATCCTTTAAGCGAAGCGGATGTATCTCGCATATTTGAGGATATGGAAAGCAAAGATAAGAATCAAATAAACGAAATTATAGGATTAGATTTTGATGTAGGCGAAAAAGTTCAAGTTATTGACGGACCTTTTAACGGTTTGAATGGAGTAATTAAAAATGTTAATACCGATAAAGGCAAAGTTACCGTTGAAATAGAAATTTTCGGAAGAAGCACGCCTACGGAATTAGATTTTAATAAAGTTAAGAAATTATAAAATAATTAAAGAGGTATAAAATGGCTAAAAAAATAGTTGGTATTGTAAAGGTTAGAATTCCAGGAGGAGAAGCTACGCCAGCGCCTCCATTGGGTCCAGCTTTAGGACAGAAGCAAATTCAAATAGCTGCATTTGTTAAAGATTTTAACGCTAAAACTTCTAAACTTAAAGGACAATTATTAAATACATATATAACGGTTTATGAAGATAAAACTTATACTTTTGTAACTAAAGGAACTTCTACTTCTACCTTGATTAAAAAGAAATTGGGAATAGAAAAAGGTTCGGGAGAGCCTAATAAAACTAAAGTCGCTTCTATAAATCAAAAGCAGCTTGAAGAGATAGCTCAAGAAAAAATGACTTATATGTCGGCAAACGATATAGACGCTGCTAAAAAAATAGTTGCGGGAACGGCTCGCGCTATGGGTATAAAAGTGGAGTAAATTATAAGCAACACCATTTATTAAAAATAATAATTTTAAGAATAAATGGAAGTAACAGTTTGAAAAATAGATTATAAAAAGGATTGTAAAATGGCTACAAAACAAAAAAAGATAGGCGGCAAACGTTACGACGCAATATTTAAGACGGTAGAAAAGTCAAAACTTTATACCGTAGATGAAGCTATAGAATTAGCGAAGAAAAACGCCACCTGTAAATTTGACGAGACTATTGAGGCTACTATAAACCTTAATATCTTGCCTAAACATTCGATAAGAGATACTTTATCTTTTCCTAATTCTTTCGGAAAGGAAAAAAGAGTTGTAGTTTTTGCTCAAGGCGAAAAAGCTGACGAAGCAAAAAACGCGGGTGCTATTGAAGTCGGTTTTGAAGATTTAATAAGCAAAATTAAAGGCGGTTATACCGATTTCGATGTGGCAATATCTACCCCAGATTTAATGAAAGAAGTCGGCAAATTGGGGCAGATACTTGGAAGAAAGGGACTTATGCCTAACCCAAAAACGGGAACTGTGACTTTAGATATCGCTCAAACCGTTAAAAGTTTTAAAGGCGGAAGAATGGAATACAGGGCGGATAAATTCGGAGTCGTTAGAATGGGAATAGGTAAAGCTTCAATGGACGCTAATAAATTAAATGAAAATTTTAGAGCGTTTTATGACGAGATTTTGAGAAAGAAACCTTCGGACCTAAAGGGAGAATATATTAAAGGAATAAGCGTTACATCCACTATGGGCGTTGGTATAAGTATAGATTATAAGAAAATAAAATTATAAAAAATGTATATTTGAATAAGCCTGTTTTTATAAACGAAGTCGTATTTTGTGATCCCATTATACGAATAGATTAAAGAAACGGTTTAATATAGAGAGGTGATAATATGCCTAATAAGAAAAACATTGAAACGGTTGCGCATCTTAAAGAGAGAATTGATTCTTGCGCTGGGCTTGTATTCTTCGACTATAGAGGAGTAAATGTGGCTCAACTTACCGATTTAAGACGCGAACTGTCAAAAGCTTCTTCCTCTATAAAAATATGTAAAAACTCTTTGGTAGATATTGCCTTAAAAAATTTAGGCAGAGAAGTAAAAGACGAGATGTTTATCAATCCTACGGCGGTTGTTTTTGCAAAAGAAGATATGCCTGCAGCCGCTAAAGTGATTAGCGAAGCCGCTAAAAAGAACGATAAAATAAAAATCAAAGGCGGTTATATGGGAACGGATTTGCTTGACTCGGCTAATGTCGAAGTTGTCGCTAATATTCCGCCAAGAGAAGTTTTGCTTTCTCATTTGGTTACGGCTTTACAATCGCCTATATCAAGTTTGGCAAATTCTCTACAAAGCGTTATATCGGAACTTGCTTATACGCTTGATTCTGTGGAAGAAGAAAAAAAGAAATCGGCTTAATAGCTGAAAAATAATTAAATTAAAAATTAAAAAAAATTAAGGAGTAAAAAATGGCTTTAAGTAAAGAAGAGATACTACAAGCGATAGAAGAGATGAAAGTTATAGAGCTTCATGAATTGGTTGAAGCTATTAAAGAAAAATTTAATGTAACCGCTGCTATGCCCGTTGCGGCTGTAGTGGCTCCTGCGGCTGGCGGTGGCGCTGCGGCTCCTGCGGAAGAAGAGAAAAACGAATTCGATATAATTCTTACGGGATTTGACGCGGCTCAAAAAATAGCGCTTATTAAAGAGGTTAGAGCGGTTAGCGGTTTAGGTTTAAAAGAAGCTAAAGACGCCGTTGAAAAAGGCGGTGAGACTATTAAGTCTGGAGTTTCTAAAGACGAAGCTGCCGCTATCAAAAAACAATTAGAAGCTGCTGGCGGTAAAGTTGAAGTTAAATAATAAAAAACGATTAAAATTTAAGGAGGGTATTATGGCTTTTACCCTTCTTAATTCTTATATTAAAATACAAACTAATTAAAGCTACAATGCGGAGACATTTTTAATATGGCTAATAACATTCAAATAGACAATAAAGTATATAAAGAAAGAGGAATAGAGTTCGCTAAAAAATACAGAATTGAAAACGGACGAGTAAATTTTTCACATTCGGCATCGGTTTTAGAACCTCCCGATTTTCTTGCTATACAAAAAGAGTCATACAATAGTTTTCTTCAAAAGGATGTTCCTGAAAACAAAAGAAAAAACGAAGGCTTGCAGGAAGTTTTAAACTCTATATTTCCTATAGTCGCTACAAATGAAAAAATGCAAATAGAATTTATTTCATATTCTATAGGAGAGCCTAAAATATCCGAAAAAGAGGCGAGAAGAAGAGATAAAACTTACGCTTATCCTTTTAAGATAAAAGTTCAATTAACGGTTAGAGACCCTGAAATGATAGTCGAACAGGAAATTTTTGTAGGCGATATTCCAGCTATGACGGATAGAGGCACTTTTATTATAAACGGAGCGGAAAGAGTCGTAGTTTCTCAAATTCACAGGTCGCCTGGCGTAGTCTTTAATAGAAGCGATAGAGACGCTATGTTTGTAGCAAAAATAATACCCGAAAGGGGAACTTGGCTTGAGTTTGAACTTGATACCAAAAAAGATATAATGTATGTAAGAATAGATAGAAAGAAAAAACTTCCCGTTACGGTATTTTTAAGAGCTATAGGAATTACAACCAACGAAGAAATTTTAAAATTATTCTATACGGTTGATAAAATTTCATTAACTAAAATGTCGGATGAAGCTAAAAAAGAAGCTTTGATAGGAAGACGCTCATATTCAACGGTTTACGATACGGAAAATCCAGAAGAGATTATATTAAATCCAGGCGAGCTTATAAATACAAACCTTGCCGAAAGGCTTTTAATGAGTGGGATTAAAGAAGTTGAAGTTTTGAATATGGAAGCCATTAAAGATAATGTAACTATAATCAATACTTTAGATAAAGACGCTACAAGAAATCAAAAAGAAGCCTGCGCAAAAATATATAATGTAATAAGACCTGGAGAGCCAGCTTTATTAGATACTGTGGTTAAAATATGCAATGATTTGGTATTTGATTCTAAATCTTACGCTTTAGGAGATGTCGGAAGATATAAAATAAATAAGAGACTTAATTTCCCTGAAAACGAACAGAGCAAAGTTTTAAGACATGAAGATATAATTGAAACGATTCGCTTTTTAATAAAAGTTTTTATAAACGAAGAACAGCTTGACGATATAGACCATTTGGGAAACAGAAGAATAAGAAGCGTTGGAGAGCTTTTGGCTATTCAAATGAAAACGGGATTTACGAGATTAGAAAGAATAGCAAAAGAGAGAATGCAAATGCAACAATCCGAAAGCGGAGCGATTACTCCTCAATCTTTGGTAAGCATTAAATTGGTGCAGTCGGTTTTGAAAGAATTTTACGGAACGAGTCAATTATCGCAATTTATGGACCAAAATAATCCTTTAGCCGAAATTACGCATAAAAGAAGATTAAACGCTTTAGGACCTGGCGGACTTACTAGAGATAGAGCGGGATTTGAAGTGCGCGATGTTCATCATACTCATTACGGCAAAATATGTCCTATTGAAACTCCTGAAGGTCCGAATATTGGGCTTATAGTTTCGCTTGCAACTTACGCTAGAATAAATAAACATGGATTTTTAGAAGCTCCTTATAGAAAAGTTATTAAAGGCAAAGTAACGGACGAGATAGAATATTTGACGGCTCATGACGAAGAGAGATTTCATATTGCGGACGCCAACGCTCCTATAAACGAAGATGGAACTTTTAAGGAAAATCTTATTTCTACAAGATACAGGTCTGAATTCCCTTATTCGTCTCCCGAGCAAGTTCAATATATGGATGTTTCGCCTCAACAGATAGTTTCGCTTTCAAGTTCTTTAATACCGTTTTTAGAGCATGATGACGCAAACAGAGCTTTGATGGGAAGTAATATGCAAAGGCAGAGCGTTCCTCTTTTATTTCCAGAAGCTCCGATAGTCGGAACGGGAGTCGAAGCTAAAATATGTCAGCCTGGAACTGGAATAGCTTTGCATGCGAAAAGAGCGGGAAAGGTTATAAAAGTAGTTAATAATGAAATAGTTATTAAGCCGAATAAACAAAACGATAAAGACGATTTTGATGTTTACGAACTTATAAAATATCAAAGAACAAACCAAGACACTAATTTTCATCAAAGACCAGTAGTTAATGTCGGAGATTCCGTTAAAGCGGGAGGACTTCTTGCGGATGGACCGGCTACCGATAATGGAGAGCTTGCTTTGGGAAGAAATGTTTTAGCCGCTTTCATGATATTTGAAGGATATAATTTTGAGGACGCCATTCTTTTAAGCAAAAGATTAGTTCAGGAAGATGTATTTACTTCGATTCATATAGAAGAGTTTTCGGTTGAAGCGAGAGAGACTAAATTAGATAAAGAAAATATTACGAGAGATATTCCTAATGTTTCGGATTCTGCATTTAAGAATTTGGATGAAAGAGGAATAGTTAGAATTGGAGCTAAAGTTAAAGCAGGAGATATTTTAGTTGGAAAAGTGACTCCTAAAGGCGAGACGGAAATTACGCCAGAATATAGACTTCTTCATTCGATATTTGGAGAAAAGGCGAGAG
>OLHA01001539.1_pt1 | contig 12252 bp, 10 predicted proteins | sample 1605961 | NCBI WGS metagenome assembly OLHA01 (sample SAMN03283288) | human gut metagenome | biome: human-associated habitat; material: feces | host: Homo sapiens | place: Peru | collected 2012
TTTTCATGTCTGCGCTAATCATAACGGCGTTTATAAAATCAAGAAGAACTTTTTCCCCGCCTTTGTCCGTAAAAAAATAGCGAACGAAACAATCATTCAATGGATTAAAATGTTTTTTATTCATAAGGATATTATAACAGAATAATTTTATTTGTCAAAATTTAAATTGAATTTATAAAATTTTCTATATAATAATAAAATAGAGATTTAACAAAAACCTCTATATTCAAAAAATTATAGTTTTTTTATTTTCTAATATGTCATTGTAAACAAAGTAAATCAATACAAAATAATTAATTTTTCAAAACATTAATCAAAGTATTCGCAAATTCTTTAGCCGACTTTGAACCTTCCGCCGTTATAATATTTCCCGAAATTACCACATTATCTCCGACTATATCCGCTTCGCCATGTCGAACATGAGATTCATCCGCCGTTGAACAAGCGGCTTTAATATTTTTTAGTATTCCCGCATTAGCCATTATAACGACTCCGCTTCCAATTCCCGCAACGATTTTTTTATTTTCTAAAAATAATTTTGCAAGTCCTTGCGCTCGCCAATCGTCCCATAATGTAATGCATCCTAAACCGCCGACAAATATTATAGCGTCAAAATTTACTGTATCAACTTCGCTAAATAAAAGCTCTATATTAACGGAACTTCCCAATTTGCCTTGTCCTTCGCCGATTATTGAGGAAGAGATTTTTGTTTTATATCCGTTATTTTCAAATATTTTTTTCGTTTCAAAATATTCTTCATCTTGAAAATTTTTATAAGCCATTACATATAAAATATTATTTGTTTTTTCCATGACTTTTTTCTCCTAGAGATTATCATTATAGAAATTATAATTATAAACTGCACATATCGTCATAATTTCTTTTATTCGCTATAGCAAGCTCATAAGCTTTAATATATTCTTTTGCGCTTTTTTCCCAAGAATTATCAATTTTCATTCCTCTTAATTGCATTTTCTTAAATCTTTCGGGATAGTCATAATAAACGCTTATCGCCCAACCTATAGTATTATATAATGCAGAAGAAGTAGCATCATAAAATTTAAATCCCGTGCCTTCTCCCGTATCTTCATTATAATTTTCAACCGTATCTTCAAGTCCGCCCGTAGCATGAACAATAGGAATAGTTCCATATTTTAAAGAATACATTTGATTAAGTCCGCAAGGCTCAAATAAAGAAGGCATTACAAACATATCCGCTCCCGCTTCTATTAAATGCGAAAGTTCATTATTATAGCCAATATAAGAACCTACTCGTCCAGGATATCTTTTTGGCAAATCTCCAAAGAAACTTTCAAGTCCTTTATCTCCCGTTCCTAATATTACAAATTGTATTTTCATGTTATTCATTAAATAATCTATTATTGAAGCTATAAATTGATAACCTTTTTGGTCAACAAATCTGCCAATCGCTCCTATTAATGCAACTTTATCGTCTTCTTCAAGTAAAAATTTTTTCTGTAACTCTCTCTTGCATATTTTTTTACCTTTCATATTTTTATCAGAAAAATTAGCGGGAATAAATTTATCTTTTTCGGGATTCCAAACATTTTCGTCTATTCCGTTAAGAATTCCAAAAAAGCTTGTAGTTTTATTTTGTAAATAAGGCGCCATTCCATGTCCGCCGTAAGGAGAGGATATTTCTTTAGCGTAAGTCGGACTAACCGTTGTCACGACATCCGAAAAGAATATTCCGCCTTTAAGCAAATTAATATTTCCATGGTCTTCAAAAGTATCGGGACTATAATTATTCCAACCTAAACCTAAATAATCATAAGTAGTTGAAGAATTATAAATTCCTTGATAATTTGCATTATGAATTGTAAGCAAACTTGCGGCGCCTCCAAGCTCGTTGCTCCAATGCCAAGTTTTTATATAAGCGGGAATAGCCGCCGTCTGCCAATCGTTTACATGAGCGATATCAATATCTAATTTTAAATCTCTGCATAATTGCAAAGACGCCATTGAAAAAAATCCAAATCTCCAAGCGTTATCTTGATAATCGTTAAAAACATTATCATGATAGAGTCCTTCTCTGCTAAAAAAATTATGATGTTCTATAAAATAAAAATCAACTTCGTTATAAACCGTTTTAAATACAGAACACCATTCTTCGCCGTTTCCCATACGAACGCACATAGTCGGAAGAACATTTTCTAAATAACAGTCCTTAAAATCAATATCTCTATATTTTGGAATAACGACAAAAGCCTCTACTCCAAACTTTTTTAAATATATCGGCAGAGAACCCGAAACATCGGCAAGTCCGCCCGTTTTTATAAAAGGAACGGCTTCAGAAGCCGCTATCATTACTTTAAGTTTAGGCATAAAAACTCCTTTATTATAATATACTATTTTATTTAAAAACTTTCAAGGCAAAATTTTAATTAATTATAAAAAATAACTCTTGACTTTTAATTATACTCTAATATAATAAATATATTATTAAATAAAGCTATGATTTTAGCGATTATATTTTTTGAGGAGATTTAAAATGATTACTACAATAAAAAGTAAAATAGTATTAACGGCAATTTTATTTATAACCGTTTTCTCAATTTCGGCTTATGCGGTAGATAAAAAATATATTCCAAATACCGCCAACGCCGCAATTTCTTTTAGTTTAGATAATTTATCTAAAAAAGCGGAAGGCGATTTACAGCAAATATTTAATTCTTTATTTATGCAGAAATTTGCTGATAATTATTTGGGATATAGAGACGATGAAGCGGTAGCCGAAATTATGACTAATAAACTCGCTCAATTATTTGATTTTTCAAAAGCTTCAAAAATTATTTTCCTAAACGATTATAAACAATCGTCAATAATAATAGATATTTTAGACATATCCGAACTTGATAAACTTATGATTAAAATGGCAAGTCAAGAAGATAAATTAATTTCTTTTTCTGAAAATGAAAAATACAGATATTTAAGCCTTGATGAAAATATATTAATGTCTTGGAATAACGAAGTATTTGTTTTGTCTTTAAGAGGATTAATTTTTGAAGACGATTCAAATATAAAAACTTCCGCAGATATTATATTTAATTCTGATTCTCTTGAAAACGAATATTTTATTTCTTTAGAAAACGACACTAACGATTTTTACGCTTGGGCTGATTTGTCTATTTTATCGGATAGCGAAAGTTCTTTATTTGAATTATTTGGAAATATGCAAGAAGATATTAAAGATATTTATAAAGGCGGAATTTTAACTGCAAAGGTTAATTTTAATGACGGAATCGCCGATATGATTTTTGACACTTATCTTCCAAATAATGATTATGATATTCTATCTGCTAAAAAAGAATTGCCCGAAAAAGAATTATTAGAAAATTTATACAAATTCGTAAACGGAGATAAAAATTACGGATTCTTATCGTTTAGATTTAATAGTTCTTCTACGCTTGTAAAATCTTTTATAAGTTCATTTGTTAACAATGAAATTTCATCTCAATTACTTGAACTTTGTGACGGAGATATTTTTGTTTCGGCTTGGGATACCGAAGAAGAGAATACGGCAATATTATTTTCAATGTCGATAACGGATGAAGAAAAAGTTAAAAACGCTTTGAAAACTTTATCGGATAAACAAGAAGGCGAAATTTATATAATAGACAGCGATTATTATTATATAAATAATTCTATTCTTTATATGGTTAATGAAGAAAGCGTTATTAATTCTATAGCGAAAGGAGAGACTCCTAATTCTACATTGGACGAAGACAAATTAAAATTGGCAAACGATAATATGCTTTCGCTTTATTTTAATTTCAATACCGATTTGGGATTATTATTCGGTTTAGAAAAATATATAGGAGAATTTGATTCTTTATCTTTAACTTCAAATATTTTAGATAATAATCATACTCAAACTATAGTTAAAGTTGACGCTAAAGATAAAACTAAAAATATTCTCGTTATTATAAAAACTTTAATTGAAAATATTAAATAGTGAGATTAGACGAATATCTTTTTAAGAACGGTTATACCGAAAGCAGAGCTAAAGCGCAGGATATAATACTTGCAGGTTGCGTTTTTGTAAACGATATTAAAGTTACTTCAAAAGCTCAAAATATAAAAGATATCGATAAAGTTAATATTATTCAAAATAGAAAATATGTCTCCCGTGCGGGCAGCAAATTAGAAAAAGCTTTTTTTGAATTTGATATTTCAGTTAAAGATAAAATATGTTTGGATATCGGCTCTTCTACGGGCGGTTTTACCGATTGCCTTCTTCAAAACGGCGCTAAAAAAGTTTACGCTTTAGATGTCGGACATAATCAATTAGTTTATAAATTAAGAAACGACAAAAGAGTTGTATCGATTGAAGACTTTAACGCTAAAAATATAAAAAAAGAAATGTTTGAAGAAAATATATCCGTTATCGTAAGCGATGTTTCTTTTATATCGATAACAAAAATAGCTCCCGTTATTTATAGAGAATTTGAAAATTTTGAATTTTGGATTAGTTTAATAAAACCTCAATTTGAAGCGGAAAAATCGGAAATATCAAAAGGCGGAATAATAAGAGACGATAAATTAAGAGAAAATATTTTAAATAAAGCTATAAAAAAAATTGAAGAAATAGGATTTAAAGAAATAAAAAAAACTATATCGCCTATAAAAGGAACTAAAGGAAATATAGAATATTTGGCTTATTTTATAAGAAATAATTGATTATTTATTTAATATTCTATGACTATAAAGATTATATTCTTCGTAAAATTCGTCTATATTATTTATTATTAAATTTCCGTTTTCAGATATGGATAAAGATTTTATTTTAGTTAATTCATTTTCAACGATTTCATTATAATAGACTCCGATAATAGAACAAATATCGTAAATATTATAAGGGAATTTTATTTTTTTAATATTTTTAAATAAAAGTTCCGTTTTTATAAGAGCATCTATAATTATAATAAATTTACTCGCTATATTATTAGCGTTAAAGGCTTTTATTCTCAATATCGTGCCGTATATTCTTATGCTCATTATTTTTATTAAATATAATCTTATATTTTTATCCGTAAGCATTAAATTTAAAATCTCTTCTCTTTTTATCGATTGAATAATAGAATCTTGCAAAATTATAGCCGTAGTCGATAGAGATTGACTTTTTGAATTAGGCTCGTATCCGTTTATAATATCGCCGTCTATTGCGACTCTTCTTGTAACTTGTTTTGAATTAAAAATATTATAAACTCCGACTTTTCCGTATTTTATTATATATAAATAATCGCTGCTTTTAAGCTCGTTGTATAAACAATAGCCTTTTTTATATTTATAAATATTATTTTCTATGAGTTCTGGCTCTTCGATTGGTTTTATTTTAGATAATAATTCGTTTACAGTTTCATTATTTTCGTTGGATTCTTTATATTTATTAAATAATTTATAAGCCGCATCGTAAAATCCGTTATTATAATATATTTTTCCCATCTCAACAATATCCGATATTTTCGGTTTTGTTTTAATATAAGGTTTATTCGCTTTATTCAAAAAGTAATAATATCTATCAAGCCATCTTTCAAGATTTAGAATTAAATAATTATATATTTTATTTATTATGCTTTGATTATTTATATTTTCTATTTCTTGAATATTCATTTCTAATAATTCCGTATCTTCCAAAGCCTTTACCGTAAAAATAAAAGGTTCGTTAATTACCGCATTATAAAATCCTATAATATCTCCTTCTTTATATTGAAAAGTATAATTGTCTGCAAAATAACTATACGCTTCAACTTTTCCTTTAATGATTATATAAAACATATATTTAGGTTCTTGTCCGTCTATAAATATTATAGAATCTTTTTTAAATTTGACAGTTTTTGAATTACTCATATTTACAAACTCATTAATATAAAATATTATTTTTTAATTATATAAATATAAACCAATAAATACGGAATAGATAAAATATAAATATACGATTTGTTTATAAAAAATAAATAAATTCTATTTTATTAAAAAAGCACAACGCCTTTTTTTAATATAATATTCGCGTATATTTCAAGTTCGCTTGTCGAAACTATAGCGTAAACATTTTTGCATCTATCGTAAAATTTAAATCTTTCCAAATATTCGTAATCGATTTTTTGATGCTCTTCTATTATATTTTTGTATTTACTCCAAACCGAAGGCTCTCTTCCAAAGTTGGCATTAGGTTGCATTAAAATTGCGGGCTTATCTACAAAAGTGTCTAACGGTAAAAGAGGCATAATAGCTTTTAAAATAGCTGGAATTCCAACTCCATCAAGCCTTATTATTTTTTTTACATTATAATCATGAGCTGGAAAATTTCCGTCTGCAAAAAGTATCTCGCTTCCATGTCCCATTTCGCATAATATTTTTAAAAGCTCCGGCGAAATTACGGGGTTTATTCCTTTTAACATAAAATTTCCTTTTTATTTAATAATATAAATTATTAGGGAGAGTTAACTCCCTAATAATAAAAGATTTGTTTAATTATTTTGAAACCTTTCCAAATAAAGGTCCGAAATGTTTGCAGGCTCTGAAGTCCGCTCCTTCCAAATCTTTAGTTCCAAAAGATTTCCATGCCTTTGGTCTAAATATTCTCTCTTCGCTCACATTATGCATACTAACGGGAATACGAAGCATAGACGCTAAAGTTATTAAATCCGCTCCGATATGTCCGTAAGCAGCGGCGCAGTGATTTGCTCCCCAATCGTTCATAACAGAATAAACATCCTTAAAAGAATCTTTACCCGTCAATATAGGCGCAAACCATGTGGTTGGCCATGTAGAGTCCGTTCTTTTATTGATAACGCTAAAGATTTTTTCGTCTATATTAACCGCATAGCCTTCCGCTATTTGCAAAACCGCTCCAAAGCCTTTAACCAAATTAAGCCTTATCATAGTCATAGGCATTTCGCCTTTTGTTAAGAATGTTGATGAAAATCCGCCGCCTCTAAAATATTCTCTATTAGCTGGAGAAAACTCTGTAGCTTTAAGACAGTTTTTAGCTTCCTCTTCGCTTATATTCCAATATTCTTTTAATGAAGGCTTGCCATGAATTTTCTGCTCTCCCGTCCAATCCAAAGACGCCGCTCCCGAATTTATTAAATGTATTATGCCATTTTTAGCTTTTCCCGTAAGTTCTTTTCCCGTCACTCTTTTAACGGCTTCGGGACTCCAATATGTTCTCACATCTGCAAATAATTGAGATTTATTTGTAAGCAGATGAGCAAAAAGCATAGAGAGTCCGTTTAACGAGTCGTTTTCGGTAGCCAATACATAAGGTTCTCTTATTCCGTTCCAATCGAAAGAAGAATTTAATATAGCTTCGGCAAAGTCTCCGTTAGGCATATAATCCGTCCAATGTCTCTGCCCTTGAAAGCCTCCGACTATGGCGTTATGTCCCTGCGCTTCTTCTATATATCCCATATCTGCTAATTTTTTATTTCCAATCATTAAATCGCGCATTATCATAGCCATTTTAATTGAAACAGCCCATTCTTCCTCTTTTTGTTTGTCCGTAGCCTTTACTTTGTTATTGTCTTTTCCAATTTTACATTGTTTAGCCCAATTTAAAGCTTTTTCAAATTCTTCTTTATCGTATATTTCTAATTCTAATCTTCTTTTTATCTCGCTCATATCTACGAATTCCGTTCTCATTCCTAAATAATCAAGCAAGAATTCTGCATCAACCATAGAACCCATAATGCCCATAGCGACATATCCCATACTTAAATACGATTGATTTTTCATCGTAGCTACTGCAAGTCCAGATTTTACAAAACGAAGTATTTTTTCTTTAACATCTTCGGGAACTTTTGTATCTCCCGCGTCCTGAACATCATACCCGTATATTGAAAATACTGGCAAACCTAATTGAGTATGTCCAGCATCCGCCGCCGCTAAATATACGGCTCCTGGTCTTTCCGTTCCGTTAAATCCCCATATAGCCTTTGGAATGCTTGGAGTCATATCTATAGTTTCAGAACCATAACACCAACATGGAGTAACCGTTAAAGTTAAAGCAACTCCGTTTTCTTCAAATTTTTTCTGACATCTTGCAGCTTCGGCTACTCCTCCGATTGTGGTATCGGATATAACGCATTCTACTTTTTCTCCACTCGGATGCATTAAATTATCCTCTATCAGTTTTGCAGCCGTTTTAGCCATATTCATTGTCGTATCTTCAAGCGATTCTCTAACACCGTTTCGCCTTCCGTCTATAACGGGTCTTATGCCTACTTTAGGCAAATTACTTTGCATTCTAAACATTTATTTTATTCTCCTTTTTTAGAAAGAATTATTATTCGTATAATAACTGCGCTATATCAGGGTCGTCAATATTAGTTTTGTCATACCATTTTGCTCCCGTATCTACGCTTGAAATTGACTCGCCTTTAGAGGCTTTTACCGCTAAACTAACGGCTTGATATCCAATTTGATAAGGGTTTTGAGTCACAGAACCTAATATTATACCGCTTCTTATAGCGTCTAATTGAGGTTTTCCAGAATCGAATCCCATAGCTACCAAATCGCCGCCGTCTTGAGCGTCTCCTATTATAGTGTTAGCAACTCCAGATTCGGCGCTTTTATAAACTACCAAAAAACCTCTTGCCATAGCTTCGTTTGAAAAATATATTCCTAAAACGCTTTTTCCTCTTAATGCATTAACTTCGTTTGCCGTATCGGATTCGTTTTGAGTAGTTGGAACTATAACCTGTAAAAAATATTTATTTGCGGTAGTAGTGTCGGAATCCGCTAATTGTTTAAATCTATTTACAAATCCTTCCGCTCTTTCTACTCCGCTATCGGAATTATCATGCTGTAAAACCGCAATTTTAGCCTTTTTATTGGCTGAAAATTTAGCTATTCTACCTTTTAATTCTTCAAACATTCTTTCGGCTACAACTCCGCCAGCGGCTCTATTATCCGTAGCTGCAGTAGCTAAAACCGCGCCTTGAGCTTGTTCTGGTCTAACTCCGCTATCAAATGTAACCAAAGGAATATTTTTTTCTTTAATTCTTTTGATTTGTCCAGAGAAGTCGCCCGTTACCGCTGCAAAAGCTATGGCATCGGGATTTTTGTTTATCTCGCTGTCAAGTAAATCCTGTTGCACTTTTGAATCGGCTTCGGTTTCTGGTCCTACAAAACTTATTCTCACGCCGTATTCTTTTGCCGCATCGTCTGCGCCTTTCTTAACCGTTACCCAAAACTTATGCTGAAAACCTTTAGACACAACGGCTATGTAAGGTTCTTTGTTTCCGCAACTTATCAAAATAAGAGCGGAGGCTATTAATGTTGTTGTTAGTAAGAAAATCTTTTTCATTTCTTTACTCCTTTGTTAATTTTTTTTTATAAAAAAGAGAAAATCTCTATTTTATACTTTTTTTATCTTCGATTAATTTATTTATTTCGGATTTAACTCTCTTTATATCTTCAGAATAATCTTTTGAATTATCTGACATCATATAATCTATTTTTATTCTTAAATCTTCTATATTATTTTCAAGTATTTCTAATTTTTCTTTTTTAGGGTCAATTTTTTTAACTTTATCCGACATTTTTATTCTATAAACATCTATAAGAACGGCTATTATAACGACTATTCCTATAGTAAAATATTGGAAAAATTGCTCCACTCCTACAGAAGGAAGCCCTACTTTCAAAACCGACATTATATAAACGCCTATTATCGTTCCTATTATAGAACCGACTCCGCCAGAAAGAGAAGTTCCGCCGATTACTACCGCCGCTATAGCGTCAAATTCGTATCCTTGTCCAGCGCCTGGCGATATGCTCGAATAACTTGCAGCAAAAGCCAAACCTCCAAGTCCGCAGAAAAATCCCGCAATCGTATAGGCTATGATTTTCCATTTTTTAGTTTTTATTCCAGAAAGTCTTGCAGCTTCTTCGTTGCTTCCTAATGCAAATACATATCTTCCTATAATTGTTTTTCTTAAAACTATTATTGAAATTATTGTAAATATTAAAAGAATTATAAAACCAGAAGGAAAATTCGATTGAGTAGCATTAAATAAAACTCTAAACCATCCGTATTGAGGGTCCGTTATAGTAGGATAATAAATTGTTTGAGATTTTGAAACTATACCCGAAAGTCCTTTAGTAACCATAAGCATACCCAAAGTGGCTATAAACGGAGGCAAATGAAAATAAGATATTAAAACTCCACTAATTATTCCGCCTAAAGTAGCAGTAGATATTACGATTAAAATTACAAGCCACATAGGAGTTTGAAAATTATTTATCATAACTCCGCCAACCATTGCAGAAAATAACGAAAGAGAGCCTATTGATAAATCTATTCCGCCCGTTATTATTACAAAAGTAACTCCTATCGCTAAAAATCCTATAAAATAAGAATTTCTTAATATTAAAGAAAAAGTATCGAAAGTAAAGAAATTTCTTCCTGCTATAACAAAAAATACATAAAGAATAAGAAGAGCGACTATCGTTAAAAATTTTTGCAATCCGTTATTCCTTAAATATATTAAAGAACTTCTTATTTTTCTTCTAATTTTAGCCTTTAAACAAAGGTTTCCTTCAAAAGTATTTGTTTCTTGATTATACATATAACACTCCGATTAATTTATATTTTTAACGCATCGTCGCATATCTCATTATGTCGTCTTGCGTAGCTCCTTTTATATCCAACTCTCCCGTCTTCTTTCCTTCAGACATAATTAAAATTCTATCGCTCATTCTCAATACTTCCACTAAATCCGAAGATATCATTATTATTGATTTACCCATAGAAACCAACCTTTCCATAAGACTATATATTTCGCTTCTTGCTCCAACATCTATTCCTCTTGTAGGTTCGTCAAATATTAATATTTTGCATTCTTTAATAAGCCAATTAGCGATAACAACTTTTTGTTGATTTCCTCCCGATAAATTTTTTACAAGCTGATTTATAGAAGGCGTTTTTATATTTAAAGATTTTACTTCTTCTTTAGCCGTTTTATTAATATCTTTCTTTTGAACCATTAAAAAATGCGAAAATTTATTATAATTTCCCATCATCATATTGTCAGAAACGGACAAACCTAAAGCCAAACCGTATCTTTTTCTATCTTCAGATAAATATCCTATTCCGTTTTTTATCGCGTCTACGGGAGATTTTATATAAACCTGCTTTCCGTTTACGAATATTTTACCGCTATCAAATTTATCCGCTCCAAAAATAGCTCTTGCAATTTCCGTTCTTCCCGCTCCCATAAGTCCTGCAAATCCTAAAATCTCGCCTTCTTTAAGTGAAAAACTTACATCCTTTACTATTCCTTGAACGGTTAAATTTTCAACTCTTAAAATTTCTTTAGCGTCTTTCGGAACTTTGCTTTCTGTTTTAGGCGTTTCGTATATAACTCTTCCAACCATTAAATTAACAATTTCGTCTTTATTCGTTTCTTTAGTCAATTTAGTGTCTATATATTCTCCATCTCTTATAACTGTTATTCTGTCGGATATAATAAATAATTCTTCCAAACGATGCGATATATAAACTATTGAAACTCCCGTTAATTGCAAATCTTTAATTATTCTAAATAATTCTTTCGTTTCGGCTTCCGTTAATGCGGCGGTTGGCTCGTCCAATATTAAAATTTTAGAATTATGAATCAATGCTTTTGCTATTTCTACAAGCTGTTGTTTTCCTACGGTTAATGAGCCTATTTTATCGGAAGGATTTATATCTACATTCATGCCTTTAAATATAGATTTTGCTTTTTTAATCATTAAATTGTCATCGATTAATCCAATTGAATTTAAAGGTTCATGTCCTATAAAAATATTTTGAGCGACAGTTAAATGATTCATTAAATTTAATTCTTGATGCACTATAGATATTCCTTTTTCTTCGGCTTCTTTCGGACTATTTACTTCAAGTTGTTTGCCAAAATATTCTATAGTTCCCGAATCTTTTTCGTATATTCCCGATAAAATTTTCATGAGAGTAGATTTTCCAGCTCCGTTTTCTCCAATTAAAGCTAATATTTCGCCTTCTTTTAGAGAAAAATTAAAGTTTTTTAGAGCGTAAACTCCTTTAAATCTTTTCTCAATTCCCGTCATTTTTAAAATTATTTTATCATCCATAAGAATAATTTAACCTTTTTTATTTTTATATAAATATATTATAATCAATAAAAATTCATTTGTCAAGCTATTTTAAATATTTTTTTAAAAAAAATTCTATGTTTTCATAATTTTCTATTTTTTTTTTTTTTTTTT
>OLHA01001545.1_pt1 | contig 12225 bp, 10 predicted proteins | sample 1605961 | NCBI WGS metagenome assembly OLHA01 (sample SAMN03283288) | human gut metagenome | biome: human-associated habitat; material: feces | host: Homo sapiens | place: Peru | collected 2012
GTGGAACGCCAAGTTCTTGAGTTTAACAGCTAAACCATAAATACAGGGAAATGAAAGAATTCAAATATACAATCGACGGACAGGAATATAAAGTCCAGATAGAGGATGTTGAGGGCAATATCGCCAGCGTGAATGTTAACGGTGAGGCTTTCAAGGTCGAGATGGAGCAGGAAGCAGAACCTGAGAAGAAGAAGGTTGTGCTCGGTCAGCCCACTGCTGCTGCAGAAGAAGGCGAGGCAACAAGTGCTGCCAGCGTGAATACTGCCAATGCGCTTAAGGCTCCGCTGCCTGGCGTTGTGACAGAGATTAAGGTTGCTGTAGGCGACGAGGTTAAGGCAGGCGACGTTGTCGTTGTGCTTGAGGCTATGAAGATGGCCAATAATCTTGAGGCTGAAAAGGATGGTAAGGTAACGGCAATCTGTGTAAAGAATGGAGAAAGTGTTCTTGAAGACGCTCCGCTTGTTGTGATTGAATAATAAGAAGGAGTATTCGGTAAGAATACATCAATGTTATACAATGGATGCGATGGTTCTCTGATATAAAGAGGCTGTCGCATCCATTTTTTGTAGGTATACAGGGATATGATTCATAGGGTGTTTAAGGAGTTGGGCGCATGTACGATTAAACAAAAGTGAAAAACCGACAGGTGATTTCTAATAGCCGTTAATATGTTAAATTATAGTGTTAAAATGGAATAAAGATGTATGCCAAAATGACACTTTAACAAATATTGCGTCTATATTTGCAACCGAAAAAGACAAAACGCTATTGTTTTAACACACCTGTGACTTGTATTGGCTTCAATGTGTCAAAATGCAAGTTTGTGTTAACATAAGCATTTTAACTTTAAAATGATAATAAAAACAATAAAGTAAAAGAACTATGAAAAAGTATTCTAAGTATTTGGTTGTGGCAATGAGCGCACTTGCCTTTGCCTTTTCTACTGGAACCTTGATAAAGGTGAATGCTACACAGGCTCCTTCGACAGCAGTGCCGGCGCAGCCCGTTGACCTCACATATGCAGCCGAGAAGTCGTTGCCATCGGTAGTACATATTCTCAGTACAAAAAACTCAAAGGTACAGACTATAGAAGTACAGAGTGATCCGTTCTCTGATTTCTTCAGTGACCCGTTTGGATTCTTTGGCAATCCTAACCAAGGTCAGGACGGCAAGCAGAAGCGTAGCGTGCGCACACCTAAGCAGCAAGGCTCTGGCTCAGGTGTCATCATTTCAACTGACGGTTATATTGTGACAAACAATCACGTTGTAGCCGATGCCGACGAACTCACAGTGACACTCAATGACAACAAGGAGTATTCGGCACGCATCATCGGAACAGATAAAACTACCGACCTTGCGCTTATCAAGATTGATGCAAAGGATCTTCCTGCCATCACTATCGCCAACAGCGAGAACATTAAGGTAGGCGAGTGGGTGCTGGCTGTGGGCAACCCATTCAACCTTACCAATACTGTTACAGCTGGTATTGTTAGCGCCAAGGGCCGTTCGCTTTATCAGAATGGTGTAGAGTCATTCATTCAGACTGACGCAGCCATTAATCCGGGCAACTCTGGTGGTGCGCTTGTAAACACTCGTGGCGAACTTATCGGTATTAACGCCATGCTCTACTCACAGACTGGTTCTTACGCAGGATATGGTTTCGCCATCCCTACATCCATCATGAACAAGGTGGTAGATGACATCAAGAAATATGGTAGCGTACAGCGCGTAATGCTCAGCATACAGGGTTCAGACGTGCTCAACTATATCAACAACCAGAAGGAGAACGGCAAGGAAGTGAACCTCGGAACCAACGAGGGTGTTTACATCGCCAAGGTGGATGAAGACGGAAATGGTGCTGCTGCCGACCTGAAGGAAGGTGACGTAATCACCAAGGTGGATGGCAAGAAGGTGACCAAGATGGCTGAACTCCAGGAATTGCTCAACGGCAAGCGCCCTGGCGACAAGATGACCATCACCTATCTGCGCAACAAGAAGGCTATCACCAAGACCATCACGCTGAAGAATGCTCAGGGCACAACCTCTGTCATCAAGTCAGCCGACCTCGATGTACTGGGTGGCAACTTCCGCCAGATTACCGCTTCACAGAAGGAGCAGCTCAACATCAAGTATGGTGTAGAGGTGATGAAGGTGAACAGCGGCGCCCTGAAGGACGGTGGCATTTCACGCGGTTTCATCATCCAGCGCATCAACGACAGCAATATCAATACGATTGATGACCTGCAGAAGGCTGTAAAGAGTGCTTCTACCAGCAAGGACCCTGTGCTCTACATCCAGGGTATATGGCCAACAGGCAAGAAGGCTTACTTCGCAGTTCCGCTGCAGAAAGACTAAGGGTAAGCGTTTGAAGAGAAACGTCTCATGATTGAGTAGTGAAAAGGCATTTTTACTGCCAAAAAACTCAAGAAACAGACAAAAAACAATAAAATAGTAGGTATTTCTGAAAAATATCTACTATTTTTTTTGGTATTTAAACAAAAAAGTGTATTTTTGCAACTACTTAAAATTTGATGCCAGCATGAGACAATTAAAAATTACTCAGTCAATTACGAATCGCGCAAGCGCATCGTTAGAAAAATATCTTCAAGATATTGCTCATGAGGAGCTGCTCTCTACAGATGAAGAGGTGGAGCTCGCTCAGCGTATAAGAAAAGGTGACCGTAGGGCATTGGAGAGATTAACAAAAGCCAATCTCCGTTTCGTGGTGTCTGTTGCCAAACAGTACCAGAACCAGGGGATCAGTTTGCCTGATCTTATCAACGAAGGAAATGTGGGGCTTATCAAAGCCGCACAGAAGTTTGATGAAACCCGAGGGTTTAAGTTCATCTCTTACGCCGTTTGGTGGATTCGCCAGAGCATTCTGCAGGCTATAGCCGAGCAGAGCAGAATTGTGCGCCTTCCGCTCAACCAGGTGGGAAGCGTTAACAAGATTAACAGGGAGATGAGCAAGTTCGAACAGGAATTTGAACGCAAACCGAGTGTAGACGAAATAGCTGACCGCATAGACTTGCCGGAAGACAAGATAGAGGACGCCATGAAGGCTACATCGACAAGTCGCCACCTGAGCGTGGATGCGCCTTTTTCTGATGATGAAGATGGCAGCATGCTCGACCTGATGGCCAATTCGGATGATCCGACCGACAATGAACTGCTGGCAGAGTCGCTGAGAGCAGAAATAGAAAGACTGCTCGGCACGCTGCCGGACAAGGACCAGAAAATCATTGCTGCCTTCTATGGCATAGGAACACCTGAACTGACGCTCGAAGAAATCGGAACCAAGTATCATCTCACCAGGGAAAGAGTACGCCAGATCAAGGAAAAAACGATCAGGCGACTCCGGAACAAAACGACAGATAAACTGCTGAAGTCCTATCTGGGATAAGGAAAGATCCTGCATGACTGATGGGGCAGACAGCACAAAACAAAATAAGACAGAAAAAGAAATGAAAATTACAAAAATTGCATTAGCATCTATTGCATTAGCATGTTTCAGCTCGCTCTCTGCATCAGCCAAGAACGAAGTTAAGACTGCATACATCTTTGGATTTGCCTCGTCGTTTAATGACTCTACAGTCTATTTCACAGACGTTCAGAAGGTTGATTCTGCCTATTTCACCCGCAAGAACAAGTTTCTGGTAAGCCGCGAGAACTATTCATACCAGTTGCGCGACTATCTGGAGCAGAAAGGTGCCGGCAACCGCACGTGTATCGTGATGTTTGACTTCAACCAGAAGAAGGCTGAAAAGAAATGGAACAAGCTCTATGCAAGATACATTCAGAAGCCAAAGGCTAAGAAGGCAAAGAACGGACAGCAGATGAACGATGCGCCTAGCCCTTATCAGGTGAAGACCATCAACTCTACAGATTTTCATTTTTCATCTGTTCAGCCAAACGATGAAGAGGTTGAAGAGGTAAAAGTGAAGAAGGCTAAGAAAGCCAAGAAAGAAAAGCGCAGAAAAGGCGCTAAAACTGAATAAGAAATCAAAAGTACCTTACTTCGCAAAGTAATAAGGAAACATTAAATTAAGAAGCCATTCCTGTTTCCCATCAGGAATGGCTTCACTTTTTTATATCATATCATTTTCTACTTCAGATTCTGCTTGAACCAGTTAGCTATCTGGCGAAGCAGATGGTTGCGGGTATTGCCACCCGAAATGCCATGATTGCGGTTCGTGTACCACAGGGTCTTGAAGTCCTTGTCTGCCTGAACCAACGCCTCAGCATATTCGAAGGTATTCTGCGGATGCACATTGTCATCTGCCAATCCGTGACAGATAAGCAACGCACCATGCTGCTGCTTTACACGCTCGATAGGGTTCACCTTGTAACCCTCTTCGTTCTCCTTAGGCGTGCGCATGTAGCGCTCAGTATAAACCGAATCATAGAAGCGGTAGCAGGTAGGAGGAGCCACAGCCACACCTGCCTTGAACACAGGACGGCCCTCGCTCATACTCATCAGCGTATTGAAACCACCATAGCTCCAGCCCCAAATGCCGATATTATCCTTGTCTACATAAGGCAGAGAACCCATGTAGAGTGCTGTTTCAACCTGATCTTTCGACTCTAAATCGCCCAGACGGAGATAAGTAGACTTCTCAAACTCAACTCCCCTACCGCCTGTTCCACGACCATCTACACAGGCAATGATGAATCCTTCCTGTGCAAGATAATAATCGAAAGCACCGCCATTGCCCATACTGCCCGTGCTCCATGAATCGAGCACCTGCTGGTTGCCCGGACCGGAATACTGGAAGAGGATGACAGGATACTTCTTGCTGGCGTCGAAATCAACCGGCTTCACCATCCAGCCGTCCAGTTTCACACCTTCGGAAGTGGTGAAAGAGAAAGGCTCGCGCTTGCCCCAATTATACTTCCGGGTCTTTTCGAGCAGCTTCTTGTTGTCTTCCAATGTCTTGATAAGCTTGCCCTTATTGCTGCGTACGGTGAAGACATAAGGATGGCTGTAGCTGCTCCAGGTATTGACGAAATAGCGGTAATCGCCCGAGAAATTAGCCGAGTTGGAACCAGCCGCATCGGTAAGTCGCTCTACCTTTCCGTTCTTATGAGCCACGTAAACCTGGCGGTCGTGCGCATTGAGTTTGGCAGCCTGGAAATAAACATCGCCCGTCTTCTCATCCATGCCGTAGATAGAGGTAACATCATAGTTGCCCTTCTCTACCTGGCGCAGGAGCTTGCCGTTCATATCATAGAGATAGAGATGCATGAAGCCGTCGCGGTCGCTAGGTAGCAGGATGTTCTTCTTGCCCACGATGCTGTTGTCAATCACCTCTTCCTTTACAAACTTAGGCACACTCTCCTTGATGAGCATCTTGCTCTTGCCGGTGAAAGGATTGACTGCATAGAGGCGCATGTCGTCCTGATGGCGGTTCATCGTATAGACAATCAGACTGTTGGCGTCTGGCGATGTCTTGACGCGTGGATAATAGCCGTCGGAATCTACAGGCACATCGAGCGCCACGGTCTTGCCGTTCTTCATATCATAGCTCCAGAGGCTCACCTTAGAGTTGTCCTGTCCAGCCTTAGGATATTTATAGGAATACTCTCCCGGATAGTCGTGATACTCGCTATGAGTAGGATGAGAACCTTCGAACATCTGCAGAGAATAAGTCTTTACGTGCGATTCATCGAAGCGGATCCAGCCGATGGCTGTTCCATCCGCATTCCATGCAAAGGCGCGGTTGAAGCTGAACTCCTCTTCGTAAACCCAATCAGGAATACCATTGATTACCTCGTTGAACTTACCGTCGCGGGTAATCTGGGTTTCCTTGTCTCCATCGGTAACAAAGAGATTGTTATCCTTTACGAAGGCGATGTGGCGTGAATCAGGCGACCAGGTAGCCACCTGCTGGTTAACGCCCTGAGAGAGTTTCTTCAAACTCTTCTTGGCAATATCATATACGAAATATTCAGCCTTGAAGGAGCGGCGGTAAATAGCCTCGCGATGGGTCATGATAAGCAATTTCTTACCATCAGGACTGATTACATAACCTTCAATCTGTTCGAAAGGAGCCTTGGCTACGTTCACATCAAAGAGGATGTTCATCTGCTTGCCCGTCTTGAACGAATAACTGATAACCTGCTTGCCATCATTGCTGATAGAAGCGTACAAATCGGTGCCATCAATAGGGTTAATACCGGTAACATAAGAGGCAGCAAACTCACCGGAGGTAATGGCCTTCAGGTCGAGTTTATCTGCAGCTTGCATTGCTGAAACCATCATGACAGTTGCAATAAAAACTGGAAATCTTTTCATGTGTTAATCTTTATGTAATGCTTCAATAGGCGAATAATCTTCGTCCTTGAGCAGCTGTTTTACTGTTACTTTAGGGTTGCGCTTTACATAAGCGTTGATTGTATTCACATACTTGGTCTTGAAAATCTCCTTGCCCATCGCCTTGTTGACAGCCCACATAATCTTGCCCATGTGCAGATCGCGGTCGAGCTGCGGACGGGTGTCGAACTGATCCATCGGATAGATGCTCAGCAGATAGAAGGTAAGGCAATCTGGCACAATATACTGGCGCGACATGGTGCTGCGCTGCTGCGGCGTATAGAATTTCTTGTAGAGCGGATAGTTTTCGCCCATATATTTATCGAGCGAAATTCCTACTGAGTGCTCTCCTACTACTATGCTCTGGTCGAGAGCGCCGATCTGGGCATAGAAACAAGGCTGCTGGAGCTCCGGAATCCAACTGTTCAGTCGCGAGAAGGAAGATTTCAGCTGCTCGTTGATGTCGTCCATATTGGCAAATTCAGCCTCTGCATCGGCGATAAGTGCCTGCAGGGTAGAATCCTGATAGAACATCAGGAACCGGTTGCTGATATTGGCGTCGGTAATGGTGCCAAGCTGGAGCATTTTCTCTATCAGCGTACGGGTTTCTATCGGGTAATCGGTGTTCATCTGCTGCAGGGCTGAGAAATCACCGGTAGTAAGATATCTGCTTTCCAATCGGTCGTAGCGCTGCACCGACAGGGGCACAGCCTCTCCTTCCTCGTTCGGCTTGAACTTAAACTCGCAGGCCGAACTGAGAAGCACGATTGCTAATATGACTATATAATTAAAAAACCTTTTCACGATAATTCACAAATCTTCGAGTTACGACTGCAAAAATACTAAAAATTATTTAAATTACCAAGCTTTTTTTGCTAAAAAATCATACGCATTCGCAAAAAAAATGGGTTTTTCTCTTAAATTTGTTTGCAAAATAGCCAGCAATGAGCAAAACGTAAGGCATTTTTGCTCATTACTGGCTATCTGCGCAGTTTTTTCTGCTTATCGGATGATAAAAGAAACTGCTTATCGGATGATGGCAGAAACAGAAACCTGAACCGGCTCTTCTATCTGCTTCTTCCAGGCTTTCAACCACTCATACCACTCCTTCTCCCCCTTGAAACCATAGGTTTCGTTGGCACTGGTATAAGCAAGTTTATAACTGAGTTGGCTGCCTGTAGGTTTCACCACCTGAGTATAGCAATCCTTATTGGCTGGCTGCTGACTTACCAGGGCTGACTGTGGCACATAAATGCCCAAGCCTACGGTCTCCAGCTTGTGCTTTCCATCGTCCTTGCCTGTTGGCCAGTCGCTACCGTAACAGCCTCGCAAGCCCTTGCCATCAGCAAATTCGCTGGAACCCTTTACGTTGATGAGTCCTGTAGCAAACTGATAATCAGAAACATCCTTGTTGAAGAATACATCTACATCGAAATCGCGATGACCGGCATAGATGGTGTAACGGATGGTGGCATTGACAGGCTGCAAGCCCGGAGCCGGAACCCAACCCTTATCCACGACTTCGACGATGGCACGGAGCGGACCTTCTGAAATGACGCGCTGTTCCTGATATTTCACGTTGTTGAACAGCACCTGGTCTTTACCGTCCCAGCCACGGAGCGCACCCAGTCCGTAGGTGTTGCCTACCCAGAGACAATCATCGCCCGAACCTGCCTGAATCTGCTCATCCGTAGGATAGAACTGCGTATCCTGAACCACCAGACCCTTGTTGATCTTGCCATAAAGGTCGATGGTCTGACGATTGTCGAAATAAACACGCATGGCAATCAGTTCACTTTCGAAGCAGATGCCATGAGAATGGACGTAGTGATAAGGGTCCTTGGTTTTCTTATCAAATGAGATGCTGCGCAGATAAATATCCTGCCTGTTCTTAGCCAGCTTCCTGTTTCTGCTTGGCAGACAGAGTTCGGCAAAGGTACGAGCCGGATACTGTGCCTGCTCGCCCTCACGATAGAGATGCACCTGATAGGTCTTGGTTTCTTTCTTGCCCAAATCGGCAAGGAAACAGAGTTCATCGTTGGTACAATCGCGGTTGGTGTCGTCGAGCTGGGAAGGAATCTCCTTACCGTCAACGGTTACTACAGCGCGCTGAATGTCGCCGATAGCGCCCAACTTGCTGAGATCTACCACCACCGGAGCATCGGTTCTTGCCACCTTGGAAGGATTGGAAACCGACACCTGGAAATTAGCCTGCGCCTGGGCTGACAGAACCATCAGCGAAACCAGCGCCATCATCATTTGTTTTTTCTTCATAGATTTTTATATTTTTAAGTTGGTTTATTAATAGTCTATTCATGTTTCGCAAGTTCAGGAGTCTACAACTGCGAGAAGAGTTTCTTGCCCTTGGCGTAATATTGCCAGATGATAGAGAGATTGTAAACCTGCGGAATCTCCTCCTTCCCCCTACTCGCCTGTATCTTTCTGCGATCTTCGTCAAATTCATGTTTCCATGCCTTGAAAGCCCGGCGCGCCTTGAAGATAGCCTTGAAGTCACCCCAGTTGCGTTTCAGAGCCAATGTCTCGAAAGCAGCAAGGTAATCCAAGAATCTTCGCATACGCATTACATGAGTCAACTCCGTATCACTCAGATTCTTATAAAGCATGGTTAAATTATTTCTGAAATTCAGATAAGTCTTCATCGGATTGCTTTTCGGCAGGGTTCCACCACCCACATGATAAACCTCACTCTCAGGAATGCAGTAGATTTTTCTGCCCATCAGACGCAAGCGCCAGCAAAGATCTATCTCTTCATTATGAGCAAAGAAGCGGCCGTCTAAACCGCCGGCAATCCAATAATCCTTTGAGCGAATCATCATACAGGCACCCGTAGCCCACAAGATTTCCTGCTGGTAATCATACTGCCCGTTATCACGCTCTACCGTATCAAAGATGCGGCCACGACAGAACGGATAGCCGTATTTATCGAGGAATCCTCCACAGGCACCCGCATACTCAAAACTGTCCTTATCGTATTCGGCAAGCAGCTTAGGTTGACAGGCAGCCACCTGCTGATGCGAATCCATAAACTCGATGAGCGGCGTAAGCCAATGGTGAGAAACCTCCACATCGCTGTTCAGGAGCACAAACAGTTCGGCATCTATCTGTTCGAGCGCTTTGTTGTAACCTTCGGCAAAGCCCCAGTTCTTTTCCAGCTGTATGATATGCACCTGTGGGAAATGCTCCCGCAGCATCAGTATCGAACCATCGGTGGAGGCGTTGTCGGCTACATAGACCACACCGCCGTCTTCCAATGAATACTCCAGCACCGAGGGAAGATACTCTTTCAGCATCTTCTCACCATTCCAGTTAAGTATTACTATCGCTACCTTATCCATCTTCCTTCTTCATGATTAGTTATATAATCTCACACTTCAAAGCTGTCTTGTCATGATTGAAATCACCAAGACGAACACGTATCAACTGGTTGTCGAGTTCGTCTGACGACTGCACAGCCGGCAGCTCCACACGGATATAGTTTTTGGTAAAACCGTGCATAGCCTTGCCACGTGTGGCTTTCTCAAAAAGGACTTCCGCCTCCGCACCTATATATTTAGCATAGAAAGTCTGTGTCTTGACATCCGACATCTCTATCAGACGCTTGCTGCGAAGCTTCTTGTCCTTATCGGAAACAACATACGGAATACGTAATGCTGCTGTGCCGGGACGTTCCGAATATGGGAAGACATGCAGATGGGTGACGTCAAGGGAATTAAGGAAATCATATGTCTCCTCAAAAAACTCTGGTGTCTCACCTCTCGTTCCTACCATAACGTCTACTCCGATAAAGGCATCAGGCATGTATTCCTTTATCAAATTTATCTTATGGGCAAAGAGGGCTGAGTCATAACGACGGTGCATCAACTTAAGGACTGCATCCGAACCACTCTGCAAAGGTATATGGAAATGAGGCATGAAAGCACGGCTATGGGCACAGTATTCTATAAGCTCGTCGGAAAGGAGGTCTGGCTCCAGACTGCTTATACGATAGCGTTTTATCTCTTCCACCTGGTCGAGAGCCTTCACGAGGTCGACGAAGCTTTCGTGGGTCGTCGCACCAAAGTCTCCGATATTCACTCCCGTGAGGACTATCTCCTTACCTCCCTCTGCCGCCGCCTGACGTGCCTGCTCTACAAGCGAAGCTATGGAAGGGTTGCGGCTGAAGCCACGCGCAAAAGGTATGGTGCAATAGGTACAGAAGTAATCGCAACCGTCTTGTACCTTAAGGAAATAACGGGTTCGGTTGCCACGAGAGCAACTCGGAGCAAAGGTCTTTATGTCTTTTGTCTTTACCGAATAGTGCTTATGGAGCGACTTGTCGGAAACCGCATCATCAGAATCCGGTTGAGCCGTGGTCCAAGCATCGGAAAGATACTGTATGAGATTGGCTTTCTCATTTGCACCAAGCACAAGGTCTACACCCTCTATCTTGCTTATAGTCTCTGCCTCAAGCTGGGCATAGCAACCTGTCACTACAACGAAAGCCCCAGGATGCTGGCGCACCATGCGGTGGATGGCCTGACGACACTTATGGTCGGCAACCTCAGTAACGGAACATGTATTTATCAAACATATATCGGCTTTATCACCTTCTTCCGCTGTGCTCACGCCCATGTTCTGAAGAAGTCTGCCAAACGTAGAGGTTTCAGAGAAATTCAATTTGCAGCCAAGTGTGAAATATGCGGCTTTCTTTCCCTGGAATACTGAAGAGTCTATCATATTATCTTTTATTTTGTTTCTTAGAGAAGCCTTTCGTCTGATTAGAGAAGCTTACGCCCGACGAGTTTGTTTTACACCTTATTATATATATAGCACGTATTCATTATATATATAAAGATGCCTTCTCATGCTGCAAAGGTAGTGCAAATCGGACGGATAGCAAAAAAAAATCATTTTTTTTATATTCATAGATGCTCCTTATTCTATTTTCTGGCAATGGAAAGCCACAAACATCAACAATCATAAGCATCTATTATATCAAAAAAAAGGGCTTTGTAAAGGCACACAATAACACGTTTACTTTATTTAACATTACAACAAACTTTGTATCTTATTGATATATAGTGAGTTATAAAAATGTTACAAAATAAGAGCAAAAAAAACACTAAAAAAGAGAACAACGTATCAGAAAATTACTTACCTTTGCAACGTTTTAATAAACAAATGATTGTTTTACAGATTTAAAAAGCAAAGAAAATGAAAAAATTGGTTTTAATGTTCGTAGCTATTGCAGCTATCTCTTTCGCATCATGTGGTAACAAGACAGAGCAGTCTAACGCTGCCGATTCTGACACTGTAGCTGTAGATTCAGCTGTAGATTCAGCTTCTGTTGACACAGCAAACGTTGACTCTGTTAAGTAATTTTGCGAAAGCGAACTTAAAAAGAGAAAGTAAGTCGTGGGACTCAGTCCTGCGACTTTTTTTTGTTTATATACACCAAGCATATTCAAAACTACAGAATGACCTTGCAAGTTGATTTTGAACAAAAAAACGAGTAGACAAGTAGATTAACCTTACTCTTTCAAGAAGGCAGTCTACCTTGTCTACTCGTCTATTCCGAAACTAAAATCCTTGTCTACCCGTATACCTTTAAATCAATACACACGTGGACCAAAGATTGTTGTACCTACTCTGACCATTGTACTACGACACTCTACTGCTATCTTATAGTCATGACTCATTCCCCATGACCGCTCACAGAAAGCATCATCATCCGCAAAGTATTCAGCCTTCACCTCATCAAAGAAATCGGCAGCCTCCATAAACTCCTTGCGTATCTGCTGTTCATCATCAGTATTTGAAGCCATCATCATTATACCGCAAATCTGAACATTCTGCAGCTCACGCCATTCTCCTTCCGCAAGAAGCTGACGACAGGCATCCGGAGTAAGACC
>OLHA01001546.1_pt1 | contig 12224 bp, 11 predicted proteins | sample 1605961 | NCBI WGS metagenome assembly OLHA01 (sample SAMN03283288) | human gut metagenome | biome: human-associated habitat; material: feces | host: Homo sapiens | place: Peru | collected 2012
ACCACACCCCCTCAGTCAGCCCGTTCGGGCTGCCAGCTCCCCCATCGGGGAGCCGAGTATCCCTATTATACACAAAACCCAGGCTGGGGACAAGTCCTTGGCCTGGGGTTTGAGATTAAATTTACTTAAAGAAATCATTGAGAACATCTTGAAATCCCTTGCGCTTGGGGGTGACGTTCTTGCTGACGGTGCCGTCGAACTGGCGCAGGAGCTCCTTCTGCTCGTTGGTCAGGCGGGTGGGGGTCTCTACCACCACGGTGAAATGGTGGTCGCCCCGGAGCTTGGGGTTATTCACCTGGGGGATGCCCTTGCCGCGCAGGACGAATTCCCGGCCGGTCTGGGTGCCCTCGGGGATGGTGTAGGTCACCTTGCCGTCCAGGGTGGGCACTTCGATCTCCGCGCCCAGGGCCGCCTGGGCAAAGGAGATGGGGACCTCGCAGTATACGTCAAAGTCCCGCCGCCGGAAGAGCTTGTGGGGCCGGATATGGACCTCGGCCAGCAGGTCGCCTGCCGGCGCGCCGCCGGAGCCTACATTGCCCGCGCCGCGGACCCGGACGCTCTGCCCGTCGTTCACGCCGGCGGGCACCTTGACCAGCACCCTGTTGGTCCGGCGCACCTTGCCCTTGCCCTTGCAGGTGGTGCAGGGGGTCTTGATGATCTTGCCCTTGCCGCCGCACTGGGAGCAGGGGGCGGTGGAGCGCATCTGCATGCCCATGAAATTCTGGACGACCTGCTCCTGGCCGGTGCCCCGGCACTTGGGACAGGTCTCCACATTGCCGTCGGCGCTGCCGGTGCCGTTGCAGGCGGCGCAGTTTTCGATGCGGGGCACGCTCAGCTCCTTGTCGCAGCCGAAGGCGGCCTCCTCAAAGGTCAGATCCAGCCGGGCCATGATGTTCTCGCCCCGGCGGGCGGAGCTTGCCCCGCTGCCGCGGCTGCCGCCGCCGCCGAACAGGTCGCTGAAAATATCGCCGAAGCCGCCGAAATCACCGAACCCGCCAAAGCCGCCGAAGCCCGCGCCGCCGGCATTCGCGGCAAAATTGGGATCCACCCCGGCAAAGCCGTACTGGTCGTACCGGGACCGCTTCTCGTCGTCGGACAGGACCTCGTAGGCCTCGCCCACCTCCTTGAATTTCTCCTCGGCGGCCTTGTCGCCGGGGTTGCGGTCCGGGTGATATTTCATGGCCATCTTCCGATAGGCCTTCTTGATCTCTTCCGCTGTCGCGCCCTTCTGGACGCCCAGCACCTCATAATAATCACGTTTATCTGCCACTGCTTATCACCTCATAGGTAGACGGCGCACACTCTCGGCTCCCCGATGGGGGAGCTGGCAGCCCGCAAGGGCTGACTGAGGGGGTGTAGTTCGTTGAGTGGTAACCGCTCAAAGTTACCAACGACACCCCCTTTGCCGCTATCGCGGCACTTCCCCCAAAGGGGGCAGCGAGGGAGTTACGCCTTTTAAATAGCCGTTAAGGGGCGGCGCGGGGCCGCCCCTTGGGGGAGATTCACCTTAGTCCACGGACTCGTAGTCGGCGTCCACCACGTCGTCGCCGGGGTTGCCCTGGGGCTGCTGGGGCTGGCCCTGGGCGCCGGGCTGCTGATACAGCTTCTCGGACACGGCGTAGAATGCCTTCTGCACTTCCTCGGTGGCGGCCTTGATGGCGGCGGTGTCGCTGCCCTTCAGCTCCTCCTTCAGCTTATCCACGGCGGCCTGGACGGAGGCCTTGTCGGAATCGCTCAGCTTGTCGCCCAGCTCGTTCAGGGTCTTTTCGGTCTGATACACGGTCTGGTCGGCGGCGTTGCGGGTGTCTACCTCTTCCTTGCGGGCCTTATCCTCGGCGGCGTACTGCTCGGCCTCCTTGACGGCCTTGTCGATATCCTCCTGGCTCATGTTGGTGGAGGCGGTGATGGAGATCTGCTGCTCCTTGCCGGTGCCCAGATCCTTGGCGGAGACCTTCACGATGCCGTTGGCGTCGATATCAAAGGTGACCTCGATCTGAGGCACGCCCCGGGGCGCGGGGGCGATGCCGGTGAGCTGGAAGCGGCCCAGGGTCTTATTGTACTGCGCCATCTCCCGCTCGCCCTGGAGCACATGGACCTCAACGGAGGTCTGGCCGTCGGCGGCGGTGGAGAAGATCTGGCTCTTGTGGGTAGGAATGGTGGTGTTGCGGTCGATCAGGCGGGTGAACACGCCGCCCATGGTCTCAATGCCCAGGGACAGGGGGGTCACATCCAGCAGCAGGATATCCTGCACGTCGCCGGTGAGCACGCCGCCCTGAATGGCAGCGCCCACGGCCACGCACTCATCGGGGTTGATGCCCTTGAAGCCTTCCTTGCCGGTGATGGACTTGACGGCCTCCTGCACGGCGGGGATACGGGTGGAGCCGCCCACCAGCAGAACCTTGTGCAGGTCGCTGGCCTTCAGACCGGCGTCGCTCATGGCCTGACGGACAGGACCCATGGTCTTTTCCACCAGGTCGGCAGTCAGCTCATTGAACTTTGCCCGGGTCAGGGTCACGTCCAGGTGCTTGGGGCCGGTGGCGTCGGCGGTGATATAGGGCAGGTTGATATTGGTGGAGGCCACGCCGGACAGCTCGATCTTGGCCTTCTCGGCAGCCTCCTTCAGGCGCTGCATGGCGACCTTATCGCCGGACAGGTCGATGCCCTCGGTCTTCTTGAACTCGGACACCAGGTAATCCATCACTCTCTGGTCGAAGTCGTCGCCGCCCAGGTGGGTGTCGCCGGCAGTGGCCAGGACCTCGATGACGCCGTCGCCGATGTCCAGGATGGACACATCGAAGGTGCCGCCGCCCAGGTCGTACACCATGATCTTCTGCTCCTTTTCCTTGTCCAGGCCATAGGCCAGAGCAGCGGCGGTAGGCTCGTTGATGATACGCTTCACGTCCAGACCGGCGATCTTACCGGCGTCCTTGGTGGCCTGACGCTGGGCGTCGGAGAAGTAGGCAGGCACGGTGATGACGGCCTCGGTGACGTTCTGGCCCAGATAGGCCTCGGCGTCAGCCTTCAGCTTCTGCAGGATGAAAGCGCTGATCTGCTGGGGGGTGTAGGAGGTGCCGTCGATGGTCACGTGGTAATTTTCACCCATGTGACGCTTGATGGAAGAGATGGTGCGGTCCGCGTTGGTGACAGCCTGACGCTTTGCCACCTGGCCGACCATCCGCTCGCCGGTCTTGGAGAAGGCCACCACGGAAGGCGTGGTGCGGTTGCCCTCCGCATTGGCGATAACAGTAGGCTCGCCGCCCTCCAGAACGGCGACACAGGAATTGGTAGTACCAAGGTCGATACCGATAATCTTAGACATAATGTTTTCCTCCATTTATATGAAAAGTTAAGTTTATTTGCATTTAACACCGCAGGAGTGCGGCGCACTCCCTTGGCTCCCCAATGGGGGAGCTGGCAGGCCGAACGGCCTGACTGAGGGGGTGTTGTTCGATGAATGGTAACAGCTCAAAGCTACGGGCGGCACCCCCTTTGCCGCTGCGCGGAGCACCACCCCCAACGGGGGCAGCGAGGGGGCAGGCGCGTCAATTGGCGGCCTGGACCATGGCGAAGCGGATGATCCTGTCGCCCAGCTTGAAGCCCTTCTGGAATACCTGGGCCACTACATTCTCGCCCAGGCTCTCGTCCTCGGTGTGCATCACCGCGTTGTGGAGGGCCGGGTCGAAGCTGTCGCCGGGGGCGCCGAAGATCTCCACGCCCAGGCCGGTGAAGATCTTCACCAGCTCCGTCATGGTCAGCTCCACACCCTTTTTGTAGGCGGCATCCTCGGTGGGCTGGTTCAGGGCCCGCTCCAGATTGTCGTAGATGGGCAGGAGCTTCGCGACGGCGTCGGATTTGCCGTTGCCGTAGGACTGATCCTTTTCCTTGACGGTGCGCTTACGGAAGTTGTCGAATTCCGCCGCCAGGCGCAGGTAGCTGTCGTGCTCGGCGTTGTATTTTTCCTCCCAGTTGACCTCCGGGGCCTTGGGCGTCTCCTTGGGTTCGTCCTTGGGCGGCTCCTCGGGGACGGGCCCGGCGGTCTCGGTCAGCTCCTCTTCGGGGAGCTCCTCGGGAAGGTTGGGGTCTTTTTGCTTGTCTTTCTTTGCCATATGCAGGTCGCGCTCCTTTATTTGGAAGTTTTATCCTGCTCCAGAGAGCCTGGGAGCTGGGGTGTTTCGGGCTTTGCGAACATCTTGCTGAGGCTCTCTGCGAAGTAGCTCAATCGGGCGGTGATCTTGGCGTAATCCATCCGGGTGGGACCGACCACACCGATCATGCCCTGCATCCCGTCGCCGATGTCGAATTTCGTCATGACCACGGAGGTGTCTTTCAATTCATCCGCCACATTTTCCGGCCCCACGATCACTCTGGTGCCGTTGGCGCCTTCCATCACGGCGGGCAGGTTGGACAGGGCGTCCTCGTCGATGCTGCTGAGCACCCGCTGGGCCTTGTCCACATCCCGGTATTCCGGCAGCCCCAGGAGCCTGGCCTGACCGGCCACGGCCACATCGGCGGCGGCGGTCCTTTTCAGTGCCTCGGTGGTGAAATCCACGATCACAGGCACCAGGCTGGCGGCGGCTCCGGCGGCGCGCATCACTTTCTCCATCTTGTCGGCGGTGAACTCCTCAACGGGGATCTCCGTCATGGTGGCGTTGAGCAGCGCGGTGAGCAGATTCAGGTCCGCCTCGCTGACCGCCAGGGGCAGCTTGATGAGCTTATTCACCACCTGGTCGCCCGGCAGGGTCAGCACCAGGATGAAGCTGCCTGTGCCGGAGGGGAGCAGATTGAATTTCAGCACCGTGGCGCTGCCCTGACGGGCGGCGGCGCTGATGGCGGGCAGGTTGGTGGCCTGGGAGACAAGCTTTGCCACCCGCTCCACCAGCTTATCCACCTGGCTCATCTTTTCCTCAATGGCGGAATTGATGGATTTTGTTTCGTCCACGCTCAGGCGGTAATCCAGCATCAGCTCATCCACATACATCCGATAGCCCGCGGCGGAGGGGACCCGCCCGGCGCTGGTGTGGGGCTGCTCCAGATAGCCCATGGTGGTCAGATCCGCCATCTCATTGCGGATGGTGGCGGAGGAGTAGTTCATGTCCGGCAGCTCCGTGATCGCCTTGGAGCCCACCGGCTCCGCGGTGCGGATATACAGGTCCACTACGCTGCGCAGAACCTTCTTTTTCCGTTCCGTCAGCTCCATGAACCGTCCCTCCTTTTCCGTTGGGTTTGCTTCAGAATTCTCTTAGCACTCGCTCTTCCTGAGTGCTAAGCACACTATACCATCGAGTGCCAAAAATGTCAAGCCCCCGTTTTTGAATTATTCATTAACATTAACGGCCCGGCACGTTAAAAGCGCCCCTAAAAGGTTTAGCGGGTGTAGGGGCAAACCCCCAAGCGCCCCTGAAAGGTTTAGCGGGTGTAGCCGTCCTTGACGGCGTACAGCCGCTTAATGCAGAGCTGAGCTGCCGCCGCAGCGGCTGAGGGGTTGCGGTAGGTACCCGCGTTTTAATGAAATCCCGGGCGAATTCGCAGTGGCCCCCCTTGGCTTCCCCCGGGGGGAAGCTGGATTTTTTGGCAATCGGCACTTCGGAACCGATTGACAAAAAAGACTGATGAGGGATGGCGTGCACCGAAATTTTCATGAAGAGTTCGGTGAATGGGGAAGGGTGCTTGTTTTATAAAAACCGTTCTCCCGTGTGGTAAATGAATCTGAACAGTGGGAGATAAACGGTAATAACCTTGAGCTGGTACCATCGAACGAAGTGCAAACAGTATTTAGGCTGTCGCCATCCCTCTTCAGTCACTTTCATCGGTTCCGAAGAGCCGCTGAAAGCGCCAGCTTCCCCCCGGGGGAAGCCAAGGGGTAGTGACTTTGAGTTGGTGCCATTCAACAGGGTACAAACAGTAAATCTGTCGCCGCCATCCAGGATGTGAGATGGTAGATTCGTTGCTGCCCGGTTAACCTACGCACCCGTCCCCTTGGCTTCCCCCGGGGGGAAGCTGGCGCGCCCCGTAAGGGGCGTGACTGATGAGGGATGGCGTGCACCAAAGGTTTCATAAAGGGTTCGGTGAGTGGAATAACGTACTTGTTTTATAAAAGCCGTTCTCCATGCGGTAAATGAATCTGAACAGAGGGAAACAATCTGCAATAATTTGAGGCTGATACCATTGGACGAAGTGCAAACAGTATCTAGGCTGTCGCCATCCCTCTTCAGTCAGCCTTGCCGGTTCCGAAGAGCCGTCAAGTCTGCCAGCTTCCCCCCGGGGGAAGCCAAGGGGGCGGGTGCGAAATCGCCTTGGTGCATTCCAATGGGTATTCTGCGTACCGCGGCTGACCCCTCCGGCGCTGTGCGCCGTCCTCAGCTTTGCATGAAACGGCTGTACGCCGTCGAGGACGGCTACACCTGCTAAACCTTTCAGGGGAGGTTGGGTGCCACCTCTTTACCTTTTCCCTTCTTTATTATATAATATCCAAAAAAGGAGGGGATCGCCGTGGGGCGGGAATTTGAATTGAAATATCAGGCGGGGGAAGGGGTGCTGGAGCGGCTCCGGGAGGAATACGGGCCGTTCCGGGAGATCCGGATGGAGACCACCTATTATGACGACGCCGGGAAAAACATCAGCCTGCGCCGCTGGACGCTGCGGCGCAGGCTGGAAAACGGGGTATCCGTGTGCACGGTAAAGACCGCCCTGCCCGACGGCAGCCGGGGGGAGTGGGAGACGGAGGCGGCGGACGTGGCCGCGGCCATCCCCCGGCTCATCGCCCTGGGCGCCCCGGCGGAGCTGGCCGATTTCGCGGGAAACGGCCTGGTCCCCGTCTGCGGCGCGCGGTTCACCCGTCTGGCCGCCCTGCTCCCGGCGCGGGAGGGCCTGGTGGAGCTGGCGCTGGACGAGGGCGTTCTCCTGGGCGGCGGCCGGGAACTGCCCTTCCGGGAGGTGGAGGTGGAGCAAAAGCGCGGCCCCGACGATTCCACCCGCCGCTTCGCCGCCGCCCTTGCCCAGCGCTTTTCCCTCACCCCCCAGCCCCGGAGCAAGCTCCAACGCGCCAAGGGGCTGTTGAACTCGGCTCCCCGATGGGGGAGTTGGCAGGCCGAACGGCCTGACTGAGGGGGTGCGGTTCGTTGAATGGAAATAACTCAAAAATACCAACGACACCCCCTTTGCCGCTGCGCGGCACGAAACAGAGGTATGATTGCCACTGGCAATCATTGCTATCTTGATTCGCTGCGCGGAGCACCACCCCCAAAGGGGGCAGCAAGAAAAGCCCCCTGAAATTCCGATTGACGAAAACGGTAAAAAAGGATATACTCTACTCATGATTTGTGAGCCGCGGGAGGCGAGGTCGCCGCCTGGAATTTGTGTTGTGGGGGATCGGATATGCGCTTTGTATTCGGCAAACAGGAGATGCGCACGCTGGCGCGCAGTCAGGAGAGCTGCTTCCTGCTGACCAACGGGCTGGGGGGCTTCGCCTCGCTGACGGCGGCCTATTCGGCCAACCGCTGCGACCAGGGGCTGCTCATCGCCGCCGTGCGCGCGCCCAACGAGCGCTTCACCCTGGTGCACCGCATGAGCGAGCGGCTGACGGTGGAGGGCCGGGAGTGCTTCCTCTCCACCCAGGAATTCACCGACGGCACCGCCCCGGAGGAGGGGTATAAAAACCTCAGCTTCTTCAGCTTCGACAATCTCCCCCACTGGCGCTATCACATCGGCGGCGTCCGGGTCAGCCGCACCATGGCCATGACCTACGGGCAGAACACCACCGCCCTGCTCTACCGGGTGGAGAACCACTCCGGCCAGAGCTGCACCCTCACCGCCGAGCCCTTTGTGAAGTTCGCGCCCAAGGAGCAGGCCGCCCAGGCCGTGCCCCAGGTGGAATATACCCCGGGGAAGATCACCTGCGGGGCCAACGCCCTGCACATCTCCACCACCGGCCAGCTGCGCCAGACGCCGCCCCGGGCCCAGTGGCTGGCCTACCCGGAGGACGCCAAGGACGGCCGCCACGGCCGGGGAGCCGCCGTGTCCGTCTGCCAGGTGGAGCTGACGGTGGAGGCGGGCCAGAGCCGGGACTTCAGTATCATTTTCTCCGACCGCCGCCAGTTCCTCACCGCCGAGGAGATCCTCTCCACCCAGCTGCGCCACCAGGGCGAGCTGGAGAGCCGGGCGGGCTTCCGGGACCCGGTGGCCCGGCAGCTGGCCGTCAGCGCCGACGCCTTCATCGTCCGCCGGGCCTCCACCAACGGCATGACCATCCTGGCGGGGTATCCGCTGTTCAGCGACTGGGGGCGGCACACCATGATCGCCCTCACCGGCTGCGCCCTGGCCACCGGCCGGTTCGTGGACGCGGCCAGCATCCTGCGCACCTTCCTGGCCTACGAAAAGGACGGCCTGGTGCCCAACCTCTTCCCGGAGGGGGGCAAGGACCCGGTGTACAACACCGTGGACGCCGCTCTGCTGCTCATCGACGCGGTGTGGCAGTTCGTCCGCCGCAGCGGCAACTGGGAATTCGTCCAGGAGGCCTATCCCACCCTGGAGCGGATCATTGCCGCCTACCGCCGGGGCACCCACCACGCCATCTATATGGATGAGGACGGCCTGATCCACGCCGGCGAGGGCAGCGACCAGGTGACCTGGATGGACGTGTGCGTCCAGGGCATTCTCCCCACCCCCCGCCACGGCAAGCCCGTGGAGGTGAACGCCTACTGGTACAACGCCCTGAAGATCATGGAGGAATTCTCCCGGCATTTCGGCATCTTTGGCCGGGATTACGGCGAGCTGGCCCGGAAGGTGCGGGATTCCTTCGTATCCAAGTTCTTCATGGAGGACCGGGGCTACCTGCGGGACGTGCTCTCCGGCACCCACGCCGACGAGCAGCTGCGCTGCAATCAGATCTGGGCCCTGAGCCTGCCCTATACCATGCTCAGCCGGGACCAGGAGCGCCGGGTGCTCCACGCGGTGGAGCGCAGCCTCTTCACCCCCTGCGGCCTGCGCACCCTGTCCCCCTCCGACCCGGAGTTCCGGGGCTTCTACGGCGGCGACCAGATGACCCGGGACCTGGCCTATCACCAGGGCACCGCCTGGGTGTTCCCCCTGGGGGCCTATTACCTGGCCTATCTGAAGGTCCGGGGCAACACCCCGGAGGCCAAGGCCGACGTCCGCGCCCAGCTGGCCGCCATGGAGCCCATGCTCCGGGAGGGCTGCGTGGGCCAGCTCCCCGAGATCTACGACGGCGCCAACCCCGGCATCGGCAAGGGCTGCTTCGCCCAGGCCTGGAGCGTCGGCGAGATCCTGCGGGTATACGAGGCCATCGATAAAAACGGATAACGCACACCCCCCTGCCCCCCAAAAGGCCGGGGGGTGATTTTTGCACCCCGGCACGAAATCCCACGGAACCGCCTTGGTACATTGAACGGTATACAGTGCGCCGTCCCCTACAAGAGGTCCTGGTGCGGTGTTGCCTTAAAAGTTCTGATTCTTTTGCGTTTTTATATATTTTCCGAACTTCCGGCCCCAACTCTACCGGGGGTAGAGTTCGACCGGGGGTAGATTTTCCGGCGTGGGGGTATCCGATTTGCGGGTGGGGGCGATGAGGGGCGGGTTTCTATTTACATTTCGGCGGGGCGAATTTATAATAGAAGACGAAAATGACCGCCTGCGGGGCGGTTTGCCATAGGAGGAAGTAACCATGTCTTTTACCATCTTTGTGGACGGAAGCTCCAACCTGCCCGGGCGGCTGCTGCGGGAGCTGGGGATCGAGATCCTGCCCTGCACCTATTCCATGGACGGCGTGCCCAGCACCTATGACGGGAGCCTGGACAGCTTCGACGCCCACAGCTACTACGAAATGCTCCGCCAGGGGGGCCGGGTGCAGACCAGTCTGCTGAACACCCAGCTGTTCCTGGATTCCTTCCGGCCGGTGCTGGAGCGGGGGGAGGACGCGGTGTATTTCTCCATGTCCTCCGGCATCAGCGGCACCTGCCAGGCAGCCCGGATGGCGGCCCAGGAGCTGCTGGAGGAATTCCCGGAGCGCACCGTGCGGGTGGTGGACTCCCTGGGCTCCGGCTTCGGCACCGGGCTGATGGCCTGCAAGGCCGCCGACCTGCGGGCGGCAGGGAAGACCGCGGCGCAGACGGCGGACATCATGGATGCCGACGCCCAGAACACGCTGCAATTCTTCACCGTGGACGATCTGAACTTCCTCAAGCGCACCGGCCGGGTCTCCGGGGCCACGGCCATGATCGGCACGGTGCTGAACATCAAGCCCGTGCTGTGGGGCGACCCCACCGGGCACATCACCGCCCGCAGCAAGCACCGGGGCCGCAAAAAGGCCATGGCCTCCATCGTGGAGGAATACCGCAGCCGGGTGGAGGACGCGGAAAACCAGCGGGTGGCCATCTCCCACGGCGACTGCCCAGAGGACGCCCAGGCCCTGGCGGACATGATCTGCGCCGTGGCCAAGCCGAAGGAGCTCATCATCGCTCCCCACGAGCCCTTCACCGGCGCCCACGTGGGCCCGGGGATGCTGGCCCTGTTCTTCCACGGCAAAAAGCGGGCAATGTGACGGCCCATCCGGCGAAGGCGGCGCTTTCGCCGGATTTTTCCGCGGAAAGGCCCATGAGAAAAGAAAAATGCGAAAAAATTTCTTGACAAAAAGGGGCCGCATGGATATAATAAGGAAGCTGGTTTCGGCGGTGCCGAGATCATTTGACCACATGGCGGCATAACTCAGTTGGTAGAGTAGCCGGTTCATACCCGGTATGTCATCTGTTCGAATCAGATTGCCGCTACCAGGCCCGTTGGTCAAGCGGTTAAGACACCGCCCTTTCACGGCGGTAACATGGGTTCGATTCCCGTACGGGTCACCATGTAAAAGATCCCGATGCGTTTGCATCGGGGTCTTTTGCGTATATGGCCGGTGTCGCCCCTGGCTCCCTCGTTTTTGGGGGGCCGGGGGCGTTTGTTTTTTGGGGGGTTATTGGGGTTTCTGGTAGGTCAGGGCGCGGGGGCTGTCGGGGAGGCCCTGGGTGGTGGGGTCTACCACCACGCCCAGGACGGACAGCAGGGCGAACAGGGCGTTGACCACGGCCAGGAGGCGCTCTCCCACCGCGCTCAGGTCCCACCGCGCGCCGAACAGGGCCGCCACCGTCTGGGCCAGCAGCAGGGCGGCGGGGATGGCGGAGAGCCAGAAGGCTCTGTTTTTCAGGCGGACTTTCCAGTTAATCATGGGTTTCTCCTTTCTGCTCCAGGTCCCGCAGGCGGTGGTTGATGAACTTGATCTGCTCCTCCACCACCGGCATCCGGCGGGCAAAATTGTTGTGCTGGCGGACCTCCCGGGTCAGCTCCTCCAGCTTGGTCTCGGTGACGGCGGCGGCCCGGCTGTTGGCGATGAGCACCCCGGCCAGGGTCATGGCCCCGGTGATGACGGCGGCAATAACGGCTTCCATGGCCTGCCTCCTAGACCACGTCCATGTGGACGGTGCTGCCGTCGATGGCGTAGGCATAGGCCGCCTCCGGCTGCCGGCGGACAAGGGCCAGAATTTCCTGGGCCGTCAGGCCGGGGATCTGGAAATCCATGGCCTGGCCCAGCAGGTGCCGGGAATTGGCCACGCCTCCCACCGCCGCGTTGTGCGCCTTGCAGCGCACGGTGGAGGTGGGGACCATGGGCCGCCCCGCCGCCCGGCGCACCGCGTCCGCCAGGCGCATCAGGCGCTCCTTCGGCTCCGCCGGGAAGCCGCCGCACCGGCCGCAGGGGCAGGCGATATAGGGGTCGGCGCGGGTGAAATATCGGATATCCCGCCAGAATTCCGGGGCAGTGCCGGGGGCGTCCTCCCGCGCCGGCTCCGCCACGGCGGCCAGGAGCTTTTCCTGGGTGGCCGGGCCGGGGATGCCGTCCTCCGTCAGGCCGTGCTCCGCCTGGAACCGCCTGCACCCCCCGGCGCTCCGCGCCCCCCAGCAGCCGTCCACGGCGGCGTCATAATAGCCCAGATACCCCAAAAGATGCTGGATCTGCGTTGTGGTCATGCGCGTTTCTCCTTTTATATAGGTGTCCCGGTTCCCTTTTAAGCGCCCCTGAAAGGGGAGCTGGCAGGCCCAAGGGGAAATCCCCCAAGCGCCCCTGAAAGGGGAGCTGCCGCCGCAGCGGCTGAGGGGTTGCGGTAGGCACCCGTAGTTTTAAGAAACCTTGGGCGAATACGCACAATTCCTCGGCTCCCCGATGGGGGAGCTGGCAG
>OLHA01001548.1_pt1 | contig 12211 bp, 8 predicted proteins | sample 1605961 | NCBI WGS metagenome assembly OLHA01 (sample SAMN03283288) | human gut metagenome | biome: human-associated habitat; material: feces | host: Homo sapiens | place: Peru | collected 2012
TTGTTGTATGTTAAAAAAATCACACTTCTTGTTACTCAAAGGAATAACTAAAGTGTGATATCACTACTATACATAATTTTAGTTCCAATGTATTTCATAATATCACCTTTCTTGCATATTATAACACACTTATTTTTATTTTTCTATATGTTACTGTTTACTTAAAGAGATCGATATGTTATATTATTGTTAGTGAAACGTTTAGCCCCTGAGCTGGACGTCACCATAATGTGTGATGCCTAACCTAGGTTAGGCGTTTTTAATTGTAATTATAATGATAACTAGAATTAAAAGTATTATTATGAATATTAAGGAAGCAATTAATACATTCTTCTTGTTCATATATACCATCTCCTTTAAATATTAAAAATAAGTTAAGAGATGACGCCCATCTAAACGTTTCGAATGTTAACTTATCATATATAAAATTTTATGTCAAAAGTGCAATAATTTAATTTTAAGTATAGTATAAAATATAAAAACTTAAATTTTATTTTATTGTTTTTTATTAAATTTTGATTACTATTATTTAATAAACTATAAAAGTGGTTTTCATTCTAAAATTTAAAAACAAGTAAATTTTTAGTTTACTTGTTTTCATTTAGATATTTACTAACTACATCGATTATTCTCTTATATTCAGTTTCTAGTTCATTAAAATGTTCTTTTATATATTCTTTATCTCCATCTTTACTTTTAAGTTCATGGTCTAGAGATAATTTTGCTAGTGTTGTAAATCCAAAGTATTTAGAATCACTTTTTAATGAATGTACATCTATAGAATATTCTTTCATATTTTCTTTATTAGAGACTATTCTATTCCATTTTTCATCTATTTCTTTATACCAATCATTAAGCATTTCTTTATACATTTCCATACTTCCAAAGTTTTCTAGTCCAACTTTATAATCAATGTTTGCATCTTCTAGAATCTTTTCTTCATCATTATTTTGTTCTTCTTTTACTTCTTCTTCAAGTGGTTTTAATTCTGCACCAAATTCATATTTTGGTACATCTTTCCATCTATCCTCTAGTGTTTCTGTTTCGTTATTAAATATTTTATCTAACTTCTCTTTCAGATTATCTTTATTAAATGGTTTTGATAAGTAGTCAGCAAATCCTTCTTTTATATATTTTTCTTTAGAACCTGCGACTGCATCTGCGGTTAGTGCTATTACTGGAGTATTGAATCCTTCTATTTCTTTTAGTTTCTTTAATGCTTCTTCTCCATTCATTACTGGCATCATTATATCCATTAAGATAATATCATAGTCATTATTCGAAGCCACTAATTTAACACATTCATTTCCATTATAACACTCATCTACTTTTTTAATATTTAAAGCATCTGTTACTCTTCTTGCTACTTTTACATTTAGTTTATTATCATCTACGATTAATACTTTTTTATTTATATAATCTATATTATTAGTATTTTCTTCTTTTGCTATTATATCTTTATATGGTTTTGACATCTTGCTTATCTTTTGAGGAATGTTTACCATAAATATTGAACCTAAGCCATATTGACTTTGTACATTTATATTTCCTCCCATCATTTCAACTAATCTTTTAGTTATGGCAAGCCCTAAACCTGTACCTTCAGTAGTTGAGTTTCTTTCAATATCTAGTCTTTCAAACTTAGTAAATAGTTTTTCTATATCTTCTTTTTTTATACCTCTTCCACTATCTTGAACTGTTATTATTAATCTACAACTATCTTCTTTATTAATACATTTTACATTTAGATTTATATGACCTTTTTCTGTATATTTAATTGCATTTGTTAATAAGTTGTTTATTATTTGCTTCATATGAGCTTTGTCTCCTAGTAGTTCATATGGTATATCTTCTGCGATGTTAACATGAAGTTCCACTGGTTTATCACCTATACGAGTACTTGATACTCTTACTAATGTTTCTACTTCTTCTTTAAAGTTATATGGAATTTCTACTATTTCCATCTTTTCACTCTCTATTTTGTTTATATCCATTATGTTTCCTACTATTTCTAAAAGTGTTTGAGAGGCGGACACTATATCTTTTAGATCTTCTTTCATTTCCTTAGGGCAATTTGCTCTTTCTTCTAAGTTTTCTGAAAGTCCAACTATTGCATTTAATGGTGTTCTTATCTCATGAGACATACTACTTAAGAAGTCTGATTTTGCATTATTTGCTCTTTCTGCTTGGTCTTTTGCTATATTTAATTGCTCTATTGTCTTTAAATCTGGATTTTCTATTGTGAATATCATTATCATATCCACAATACTAAATACTATAGATATAAGATTTACTTGTGGAATAACTATTCTACATATAGCTACTATTATTAAAAAGAATATTAAAAAGTATAAAGGAATATATTTTTCATTATTTTTAATATTTTTATATTTAAAAAATATAATTATCATTCCTAAAATATAAATGCAACTTGCTATTAGTCCTAAAGAAGTTAGTGGACCATATGAGTCTAATACACCATTTTCATTTACTATTGTTACATCTAATAAGAGTGCTAATATATATATAATTATATTTGCACCAAATGTTATCTTTTTTATTATTTGATTTTTATTATTCAATGAGTAAATATAATAAAATAATAAACTACACCACGATACTACAAGAATAACATCTAATTTATTTAATAATTTAAATAATATAAGGTTATTCCATGTTATAGCATTTACAACTATAGACGTTGTAGTTAATGATTCAACTATATTTATAAGTAACATGAATTTGAAAATCTTTGTTTCAAAGTTTTCTATCCCTTTTTTTCTAACAAACATATATGTGATTATAGATGAAATTATAAATGCACATATTGTTAAATAACCATTTGACATATTAAACTCCTATTCTTGTTTAATTATATAATATTTTTTGCATAATAAAAAGGTTAAATTATTAACCTTTTATTCTTTTATCAAATAAGAATGCATTTTGTTTAGATGGTGATAATTTCATTACTGGTCCAAATACTTCTTCATTTGTGTATACTCCTTTGGGTCTATATACTAAATCTTTTATATATTCTTTGTTGAAGTATGGCCATTCGCTAAATCTTTGTTCTACATATTTATCCCATTCATCGCCATTCAATTCTTCTCTTTTTAATGTATCTTCGCTTTCCCAAATTTCCCACTTTAGTGTTGATAAAGTATCTCTTAAATCGCTTATGGCTCTAGATTTTTCTTCATTTCCTTCACCATATTTATTCATATCAAAGTTTTCTCCAATATTTACTTTAAACTTTTTGCCATATTGTTCACAAGCTACTGGTATTATAATTGCATTTCCTTCTTTTGCAATATCTACTATTCCCCAATAGCAAGGAAGCATAGGTAAATTTGGTGTTAAGTTCCAAGTTCCTTCTATAAAATACATTAAATTACCATTTTGTTTTAAATGTTCTATCATTTTTTTAGATACGGCTTTTCTATCTTTTTTGTCTTTTTCATTGAAGTAAAATACTCCATTTACTGATAAAAATTTTTCGTCTATGAGTCCTTGTAAATGTTCATAATCTCCAGATAAAAGATAATAATGATCTTTTATTGCTTCACTCACAACTTCAATATCAAATTTTCCAACATGTGTCACTGCGAAAATTATAGGTCTATTAGTTGGCTTTCTTAAATCTTTTAACACCTCATGTGAAAAACCACCAATTCTATTTTTAACTTTATATACAGTTAATACTAACCAATGTAATTTTCTTCTTTGCTCTAATGAAAGTTTATTCCAAATTCTTCCTTCATCTTTAGTTCTAATTCTATAATATAAATCTAAAAATTCATTAGAACGCTTTTCAAATTCTTCTTCACTAATTCCTTTTTCAAATAATTTTAGTTGTTCTTCAGCTAATATATTCATACTAACACCCCTTAAAATTGGCATTATTATAACACATAATCTATTATTTTTAAAGAGTTTTGTTACATTTATGATACTTTATAAAATAAAAGATGCTATTTCTAGCACCTTTCTATTCACTAATCATCATTATGAATTTAGTTTTACCATCAGTATTTTTATCTTTCATACTGAATGAATTGTATTCATTTCCTAAGTCTATAAGTTTTTCAACCTTCTTAGTATAAGTTTTAACTTTACCATTTAATACACTTGTTATTTTAGAAATACCTTCTTTATTGAATTTATTAAGTCCATCGTATAAAGTAGTTGCTCCTTTTAATATTTCTGAGTTTTTAGTATTAAATGTATTTGTAAGGCTTGTTAAATAATCAACGCTTTCACTTAATTCTTTAATTCCTTCATACATCTTATCACTATTAGTTGCTAAGTAATTTACTGATGGAGCAAGTTTATCAACATTAGTAATTAAATCTTTAGAACTACTAGCTAAAGCACTTACATTTTTATTTAGAGCACTTATGCTACTATTTAAATTATCAATATTTATTTTCATAGAAGTTAATGTTTTAAAGTCTATACTCTTTTGTAAGTTAGTTATTTCTGCTTCTAATAAAGTTTTTGTATTTTCATCAGTTGTTGTTTCTTTTATATATGTTAATGTTTCAATATGTTTAGTCATTGTTGATAATGTGTTATCTACTGTTGTACTTAATAATTCTGATTGTTTAGCTAGTTCATTTGTTTTTGTTGATAATGTGTTAATGCCTGTTGCTAAGTTTACTATTGAACCAGTATATGTACTTAAACCTTTTACTTGTTCATTTAAGTTTTGAATACCTTGATTTAATGCATTATATTTTTCTACTAAACCTTTAACACTATTATCTAAGTTATTCATACCGCCATTATATTTAGTAAATCCATCGTTGTATGCTTTGATACCATTCTTTAAGTCATTACTTCCGTTTACTAACTGTTTAGTACTTGTTCCTAGTTTGTTAACACTATTATATAATTTATTTAAATCACTAAATGATGAAGTATCAACGTCTTCAAATAAGTTTGAAGTAGCTACTGAATAAATATTAGTAAATTCATATGAAGTAGTAGTATATTCAATAGTAATTGTATCTAATCCTTTTAAATCGTCAATCTTTAAACTTTCATAAAGTCCTGGAGCACTATATCCAAGAACCATATAACTAATACCATTATCTACGATTTTACCATTATCTACTTTTAAATTAGTTATATTATCTTTGTTAAATGTCATAAGTGAAGTAATCATAAATGGAGTATATAATGTTTCTTTTTTACCATTAACATTTACTTTCTTTTTAGAAGTATTTTCATACTTAATTACTATTTTAATTTTTCCACTTTTTCCAGTTAATTCTTTAGATGTATATTCTTTCCCATCTAGATAATATTTAATAGTTGTTTTGATTGGAAGACTTTTTGTTGAAGTACCTTTATAGAATATATCTTCTCCTTTAGAACTCCATGTAAGTGAATTATCTATAAGATCGAATCTTTCGTCTCCATTAACATTTACTATATCTTTAAGATTAGTTCTATCGTTATATTTACCTTCTTTTACATTTTGAATATGGTTGCTTACTATAGTTTTATCAACACTACCATCACTATTTAATCTTGAATAAACAGTTTCATCTTTAGTAGTAGCAAATACGCTTAATGGTAATGTTAATGTTATAAGTAAAGCAGCTAATACTTTCTTATTCATTTTAATTCCTTCTTTCTTTTTTAAAGTTGTTTTCATTATCAACTTATCAAATAACATTAGTAATGATGGTAATATTAAGATTACTACTAACATACTAATAATTGCTCCTCTTGATATTAATGTACATATTGATCCAATTAAATCTATATCAGTATAAGCACCAACTCCAAATGTTGCTGCGAAGAAGCATATACCACTTACAAATACTGAACTTACACAAGAATCTAATGTTTCTCTCATAGATTTGAATTTATCTTTTCCAGAATTTCTTAATTCTAAGTATTTTGTTGTCATAAGAATTGCATAATCAATAGTTGCTCCTAATTGAATAGTACCAATTACTATAGATGCTATAAATGGAAGTGTTGTTCCTGTGAAGTATGAAATAGCAACATTTACGAATATAGCAAATTCAATAGCTAATATTAATAGAACTGGTAGAGATAATGACTTTAATACTACAAACATAATTAAGAATATAATACCAATTGATACATAGTTAACATTTTTAAAGTCTTCATCACTTATCTTAATTAAGTCATTAGTAAGTGGTCCTTCACCTGCGATAATAGCATTCTTATCATATGTTTTAACTAACTCATCTATTTCTTCTATTTGAGTAGTTAGTTCAGGAGAAGCTACTTCATAGTCAGAACTTATTAACATTAATTCATATTTATCAGTTTTAAATATTCCTTTGATATCTTCATCAAGTAGTTCTACTGGGAATCCATATTTTTCTAATTCACTCGAACTAAGAACCATACTTATTCCTTTAGTATTTTTAAGTTTATTTACTAATTCTGTCTTTTTATAATTTTCTAAGTTTGAATCTAACAATATTATTTCTGGTGAAACAATATTAAAGTCTTTTTTTAATTCTTCGTTTGCTGTTACACTTTCTAATGTTTTAGGAAGTGATTTATCTAAGTTGTAATAAACATTTACTTTTGAATTACCAATTACTGCTGGAATCATTAATATTAAGAATCCTACAAATATTGGTTTATAGTATTTCATTGTGAAATCTTTTATGTGTTTGAAACTTGGTATTAATACTTTATGTCTTGTTTTAACGATCCATCTATCACATAACAATAACATTGCTGGGAATACTGTAACTACACAAATAAGTCCAAATAAAACACCTTTTGCCATTACAAGTCCTATATCTTTTCCTAATGTTAAGTTCATTGAACAAAGTGCTAAGAAACCAGCTATTGTTGTAAATGCGCTACCAAGTACTGATACTAAAGTTTCTTTTATTGCTTTAGCCATTGCTTCGTCTGTATCTTCTTCTTTTTCTAAATTACTTTGATATTTATGATATAAGAAGATTGAGAAGTCTGTTGTTACTCCTAATTGAAGTACAGCACTTATTGCTTTTGTTATATATGATATTTCTCCAAATATAATGTTTGAACCCATATTATATATAATAGCCATACCAATATTTAAAAGTAATAATACTGGTACAATGTATGAATCTAATGATAGTGATAATACTATTAAACATAGTATAACGGCGATTACTACATAGATTGCTACTTCTTTATTTGATAGATCCATAGTATCTTGTACGATAGCACTCATGCCACCTACTTTAGCCATACCATCTAATGTTTCTCTTATTTTTGTTATAGCATTTAATGTTTTTTCATTTGATGTTGTTTCATTAAATGTTACTAACATAAGAGTTTTATCACCATTTTTTACTTGTTCTAGTAAACTATCTGGTAATATTTCAAAAGGAATAGATACACCAGTAAGATCATTGATTGTTAATACTTTGTTAACACCGTCAATTTTTCTTATTGTTTTTTCTGCATCTAGTACTTTCTTTTGATTGCTGTTATCTATAGATATTGTAGCGAAAGCTCCCATATCAAAATCTTCTTTTAAAATGTTTTGGCCTTTCATTGTTTCAATATCTTCAGGTAAGTATACTAAAATATCATAATTGGTTTTAGTATTAAAATACCCTATCGATGCTGGTATTAATAATAATACGGATATTATTAATATAGCTACCTTATGTTTACATATAAAGTCTCCAAACTTTTTCATTTATACCTCCATTATGACCAACGGTCAGTTAGTAATATACCTCAAAACTGACCATTAGTCAATACTTTTTAATCATTTTATTGACTTTTGGTCATTTTTATATTAAAATTTATGTATCGAAGGTGAAAAATATGATTAATATTGAAAATACTTTATCTAAAATAGAAGAAAAAAAGCAATTAAAAAAGGAAAGTCTTATGGCTTCTGCTTATAATTTATTTATTAAAAAAGGTATTAATGATACTTCTATTAGTGATATAGCTAATGATGCTGGTGTTGCTAAAGGAACTTTCTATTTATATTTTAAAGATAAATGGCAAATCCATGAAGAAGTAATAATTGATAAATCAAAAAAATTATTTAGTGATGCTATTGAATATACAAGTAAGAAGAAATTAGATAACTTCCCCGATAAATTAATTAGTGTTATTGATTATATAATAGACAAACTTTCAAGTAGTAAAGATTTAATAAAACTTATTAACAAAAATTTATCTTTAGGTCTTTATAATAAAGATTTAATTAAAATAATTAATGCTGAATATAAAGATTTAAAAACTATATTTATAGATGAAATAAATAAATATTCTAAGAAAGTTGATAATCCAGATGTAACATTATTTATGATAATTGAATTAGTTGGAAGTACTTGCTATAATTCTATTTTAAATAATGAACCTTTGCCTATTAAAGAATTTAAACCATATTTATATACTCAAGTAAAGAAGATGATAGAGTAATGAAAATATTTATTATTATTCTACTTATTATATTTATTTTCTATTTATTAATTGGTGTATATTTCTTTCACTTTTCAAATTGTACTAAAATATCTACGAAAAGATTATTTAAAGGAAAAGGTACTTTTAAGTTAACAAGTAATGAATCTAAAAGATGGTTTAAAAATTCTAACTATAAAGAAGTTTGTGTTAAATCTTTTGATAAGAAAAAGCTTCATGCTTATGAAATTAAAAATAAATTAAATACTTGGGTTATCATTGTACACGGTTACACTAATAATGCTTTGGAAATGTTAGATGTAGCATATAATTTTTATAAAAAAGGATATAGTATTTTACTTATTGATCAAAGAGCTCATGGTAAGAGTGATGGAGTTTATTCAACACATGGTTTCTATGAAAGAAAAGATATGTTATCATGGATAGATTATATAAATAAAAAGAAGAAAACTAAGATTATACTTTATGGTATATCTATGGGTGGAACTGTTATAATGAGAACAGTTGGCGAAAATCTTCCGAATAATGTTATATGTGCGATTGAAGACTGTGGCTTTATATCTAATTATGATCAGTTTTATAATCAACTTAAATACTTAAAGTTTTTACCAAAACCTATAATTTCATCTTTTAATATATTTTCTAGTATATTTTTTGGATTCAATATTTATAAGTTTAATCCTGAAGAAATTCTTATGAAAAGTAAAGTTCCTTTTATGTTTATACATGGTAGTTCCGATAAACTTGTACCGCCTAAAAATGCATATGATGCTTATCAATTATATAAAGGTAAGAAGAAGTTATTAATAATTGATGAAGCTAAACATATGAAATCAAGTATTCAAGATTCTAAAAAATATTATAATGAAATATTTAGTTTTATAAAAGAAAATAAGGAAAGTTAACTTTCCTTATTTTATTGTGTTATAAATTAATTCATATTCTTCATTAGTAAGATTTTCCATTAGTTTATTTAATGTTTCTTTTGGAATTTGATATTCTTCTATAATACTTTTGCTTTCCTTTTTAGTTAGTTTTTTATCATGTAATTTAGCAAATTCTATTAATGCTTCCATTAAATTATTTTTAAGTTTTCTTTCTCTATGAAAGAACATTTCTCTAAATATAAATCTTTTAAAACTATATTTTAAACTTTCTCTTTGTACTGGTACTAATCTTATCATTGATGATATAACTCTAGGTGCTGGTTCAAATGCATCTGGTGTTATATCCATAATTTTAGATACATCAAAGAATGAATTAGTAAGTAGTGCTAATTTTGTTAATGATTTGTTAACAACAGCATCAGCGAATTTTTTTCCAACTATTAAAATACACATATCAAATTCGCATCTTAATAATTTTTCAATAAATGGTTCTGTTATTGAGTATGGAAGTGCTGAAATGATTTTATCACATGATGGGATATATACATTTAAAGCATTACCATATATTACTTCAACATTATCATGTTTATCCTTTAATACATTAATAAAATGTTCTAGGTTTCTATCAATTTCAATGCACGTTAAATGACCTGAACGTTTAGCAATTATATCGCTTATTTCACATTTACCAGGTCCGATTTCAACAACATTATCAGTTGGTTTTAATTCTGCAGAATCAACAAATAAATTGATAATACTTTTATCAATCAAGAAATGTTGATCTAAATAATTTGTATCATTTTCAAATTCCATATTATCACCTATTGTATATTATATCATTTTTATAAAGTATTTGTAGTGTTATTTTGATTGTTATTATTAGTTTGTGTTTCATTGTTATTTGGTTTATTAAAATAGTCTGTAGGAAGATTTCCTGTTAATCTATTTATTTCAAAATCAATAAAATAATTGTTTATATTATTTTCATCTATAACTAAATCTACCATTCCATCTTCGTCAGTTAATTTTTTATCCATACGAGGGTCTCCATATAATGTAATAGTAGAACCAGAAGCTAAAGTGTACTCTACTACTGGTCTTTGAATTTTAACATTATTTATAACAATTCCAGAAGGTTCAAGTCGATATGGTAAGCTTTTAATAAGTTTTCCATGATTATTTAAATCTTTTATTTTATTTATTCTTTTGATTATTTTTATTATATTAACAACAGCAATAATTATAAATGCTACTCCTATAAATACACCTATAAACCAAATTTTATTAGTTGATTTTGAATATTCAGTCATACATTCTGATGGATTTTTAGAGTCATAATAGATAGTTGTATTGTCAGTTTTTGGTTTAACATTTGAAGATGAAGTAGAAGGACAAGAGTATTCATTACCATCAACCACATAGTAGTATGTTGGATTATATAATGTATTTCCATCACTATCTCTATGTTTATTAATTTCTACTTTAGTTGCAATTACTGTTGAATCTAAACTTTTTAATTTACGATCATTTGATATTATTATATACATAAATCCTACTGTAGCTAGAATTCCTGCGATAAGGAATATTATATAAATACTATTCCCCTTTTTAACGTTTTTAACACTTATATCATACATGATATTCACCTCTTACTTTAAGATGATTTTATCATATTTTTTATAACAAATGATAATGATTTATCAAATAATTGAAATATTATACATATTTATGTTAATTTTATAAATAAAAATAGACTAATGTCTATTTATTTTAATTATCTTTATATTTAATATTAGCGTGGATTATCTGATTATTTCTTTTAATTTTTCTTCTTCTTGATGCATCTGTGAAGAATATTGCATAGGCCACTTCCCATAGAGCAACCCAACCAAATACCATAAGTATTTCTTCTAATATTTCTCCCATTATATGTCCAAAGAAATATGATGCGATTACGAATGATACTCCTATTAATAATAAAGTTAATTTTTTAATATTTCCTAATTCTATTTCGTATTCTAGTTCATCGTTGCTTTCTTTGAATTCTTTTATTATTAGTTCTTTATAATGCTCTTTTTCTTCATCAGTAAGTTTGAATTTAGCATCAATATTTATATTAATCTTAGTATTTATATCATACCCTATTATCTCATTAAGTAAATAATCTTTTAATTCAGGAGCTAAAGTATTTTCATTGTATTTACTTGTAAAATATTTTTTCTCGCTTATATCTACTTCAATATTTAATTTTTTCTTCACATTTACTCCTTATTTAAAAATAGTGAATGGATAACGATTAGGTAAATCTAGTTCAAATGTTAGTAATTCGTTAGTAGTTGGATGAACAAACTCAATTTTTTTAGCAAATAATGCTATTTGTTCTCCTACTTTGGCATTTTTATTATATTTTTGATCACCAAAAAGAGGATATCCATGATGTGACATTTGAACTCTTATTTGATGACTTCTTCCTGTTTCTAGATTTATTTCTACGAGTGACATATTATCTTTAAAATTTAATTTTTTAAAGTTTAATATTGCTTCTTTACCTTTCTCGTCTACTTTTACTATATTTCTTTTTTCATCTTTTAATAAATAATCTTTTAGTTTTCCAGTATTCTCTATGTTTCCTATAACTACTGCATTATAAGTTTTTTTGAATGTTTTATTTCTTACTTGTTCAGATAAACGTGAGGCAGCTTTTGAAGTTCTGGCAAATACCATAATTCCGCCTACTGGTCTATCTAATCTATGTACTAGTCCTAAGTAAACATTACCTGGTTTATTATATTTTTCTTTTATATATTCTTTTAGAATAGTTAGAAGATCTTTGTCTTTAGTATTATCTTCTTGAGTTGGTATATTTATAGGTTTTTCTACTACTAGAA
>OLHA01001549.1_pt1 | contig 12204 bp, 8 predicted proteins | sample 1605961 | NCBI WGS metagenome assembly OLHA01 (sample SAMN03283288) | human gut metagenome | biome: human-associated habitat; material: feces | host: Homo sapiens | place: Peru | collected 2012
CGCTTGCCTGCTGCCAGCAGGGAGTGGAGTTCGTGCTGACCGATGGCGATTACCCGGAAGAAGGCACACCCATTACCGTGGTGGGGCGGTATGAAACCTATACAACACCGTACTATGATTACTTTCATCTGGTGGATGGAGTAAGAGAGTAATTGATTGGCGGAAAGAGGTGCTCTATGCGGATTTTTTCCAGCGTCAGCAGCTTTGCCTTTTTGTCGATGCCGCCTGCATAGCCGGTCAGGCTGCCGTTGGTGCCGACGACCCGGTGGCAGGGGATGATGATGGAGATCTCGTTGTGCCCGACCGCCCCACCCACGGCCTGTGCCGACATCCGGGGAAGACCGTGCATCGCCGCCAGCTGCTTTGCCAGCGCACCGTAGGTCGTGGTCTGGCCGTAGGGGATCTGGAGCAGCAGCGCCCAGACTTCCTGCCGGAAGGGGGAACCAATGGGGTGGAGCGGCGGAGTGAAGTCCGGCTCCTGCCCGCGGAAGTAAACATCCAGCCAGCGCTTGGCTTCGCGGAGGATGGGAGTTTCCAGCGCCTTATGCTCCGGGTCCAGCGTATCGGCGAAATATTTTTCGCCATCGAACCAGAGTCCGGTCAGGCCGACCTCATCCGCTGCCAGCAGGATGCCGCCCAGCGGGGAATCGTAGTGCAGCGTGTACATCATGGCGGGTTCCCTTTCCTTTTCTTGGAGGTCAAGCGTAGCAGATTTTGCACGCAGTGTCAAGCAAAACGGAGTGATTGAAAAGCTTTGCGTAATTTTGTATAATAAAACTGGATTTTTGCCGAACATGGAAAACAGGGGAGGTGCGGGGCGTGATCCGAGTGGCCATCGTGGAGGACGAAGAGGCGGTGCGGGAGCAGCTGCTGGGCTATGTGCAGCGCTACACCCGGCAATACGGCACGACCTTTGAAGTACGAACATTTTCGGACGGGGTGGAGATCTTGGAGGGGTACCGCCCGGTTTTCGATCTCATCCTGCTGGATGTGGAGATGAAGCATCTGGACGGCATGGAAACGGCCCAGCGCATCCGGGCGCTGGATTCAGACGTGATGATCGTCTTCATCACCAACATGGCGCAGTATGCCATCAAGGGCTATGCGGTGGGGGCACTGGACTATGTGCTGAAGCCGGTGCCCTATTTTGCGTTCTCCCAGCAGCTTCAAAAGGCGGAGGAGCAGCTCCGCCGCCGTACCCGGCACTATCTGGCTGTGCCGGTGGAGGGTGGTCTGCGGCGGCTGGACACCTCCCGCATTTACTATATAGAAAGCGAGGGCCACCGGGTGCATTTTTACACCGAAGAGGGCGACTTTGCGGCCCCCGGCGCGCTGAAGGCGCTGGAAGAAAAGCTGGCCGACCGCCCCTTTGCCCGCTGCAACAGCGGCTATCTTGTCAATCTGGCACAGGTACAGGCCGTGCAGCAGAACACGGTGCAGGTTGGGCCCTATGAGCTGCAGGTCAGCCGCCCCAAGCGGAAGAGCTTCCTTGCGGCGCTGACCGACTACATCGGGGGTGACGGCTTATGATCGAGCTGCCCGATATCCCGCGCCTCTATACGGCGCTGGCGGAGGTGCTGGCCGTCTGCCTGTACGCCGACCGTCTGCCGCTGCGGCGCGGAAAGACCGCCACAGGGGTGATCACCGTGGTCTGGGTGATCGTGCTGGGGGCTTTTCTGAAATGCACCGGCTTTGTGCCGCTGATGTGGTGGATCCCCTGTATGCTCTGTGCAGTGAGTCTGCTCTACATCTACCTTTGGGGCACCCGGTGCGTGAACTGGCTGGAAGCGCTGTATATCACGGCGCGGGCCTTTATGCTGGCCGAGCTGGCCGCCAGCGTGGAGTGGCAGCTCCACTGCTGGATCTTCCCGCACCGCAGAGGCGGCGACCCGCTGGCACTGCTGCTGTTGGTGGTCGTGTACGGTGCGGTGTATGGGGTGATGTACTGGCTGGAGACCAGCCGCCCCCAGCCCAGCGGACATCTGGACATCAGCAACAAAGCGGCGCTGGTGGCGGTGGTCATGGCCGGGACCGTCTTTGCGGTGAGCAACCTGCTGTTTTTGGGCAGCGGCGAGGTCACGATGATGCTGTACTATGTTCGCACGCTGGTGGATATCTGCGGCGTGCTGATCTTGACGGTCCAGCAGGATCAGCTGCGGGAAGCGGCCCTGCACAAGGAGCTGACCGCGCTGGACAGCGTGCTTCACCGCCAGTACGAGCAGTACAAGCGGAGCAAGGAGGGCGTCAAGCTCATCAACCGGCGCTACCACGAGCTGAAAGTTCAAATCGCCGACATCCGCGCCGAGCGGGACCGCGCCAAGCAGGACGCGGCCTTGGCTCGGATGGAGTCGGGCATCCTGCAATATGAGGCCGAGAACAAGACCGGCAACCCGGTGCTGGACACCCTGCTGACGGCCAAGAGCATGGACTGTCAGGAAAAACACATCCAGATGACCAGCGTAGCCGACGGCCGGGCGCTGAATTTCCTGACCACGCGGGAGATCTGCACCATTGTGGGCACTGCGCTGGACAACGCCATTGAGAGCTGCGCCGCTGAGCCGGACCCCGAAAAGCGGCTCATCCGAACGGCGGTCTATGTCCAGAACGGCTTTGTCATGTTCCGGTTTGAAAATTACTGCGCGGAACCCGTGGAACTGGGCCCGGACGGTCTGCCCGCCCGGAGCACCCACGGCGGCTACGACCTGAAAAGCCTCCGTGCGCTGGCCCAGCAGCACGGCGGCAGCATGACCGTCCACTGGGAGAACCGGTGGTTCACGGTGCGGATGCTGCTGCCGCTGCCGAAAAAAGCGTAAACGAGAGGGAGCATTTTGCAAATTGCACAAATGCTCCCTCCTTTTCTTTGTGTATTAGCACAATAGAAATTGAAACCGATTTGAAACTTTTGACAGATTATGCTTCCAAAACGACAAATTATGAAGAAACTGAAAAATTTCTGTGTGGATTTGTTATCCTATAGATCAGTTCGGCGGAGTTGTGTGCTCCGCCATCCGTTTATCAACCCCATAAGAAGGAGGAGAAACATTATGCTGTCCATCAATTTGGATGACGTGATGCAGGTTCTGACGAACGTTCGCAGCTACCTCATCGCGTTTGGCGTAGTTCTCGCTCTGGCGATCATTGTGATGGTTGCGGTGCGGAAGCTGCCCAAAGCAAAAAAGAAGATGATCCGTGCACAGTCTGGCCTTGCCATTCTGCTGGCGCTGACCATCGTTATCAACCTGATCTGCACCGGCCCCATGTCCACCATGCTGGACCTCGTTTCCGGCAGCGGCACCATCAACGAGGAGACCTCTGCAAAGGCGACTCAGCTGGTCAATGAGATCACCGCAGAGGGCGTCGTTCTGGCAAAGGACGAGGACAATGTTCTGCCGGTGGCTTCTGGCTCCAAGCTGAACGTCTTCGGCTGGTCTTCCACCAACCCCTGCTATGGCGGCACCGGTTCCGGTGCGCTGAACACCGCTTACCCTGTCACCGATCTGCTGACCGGTCTGCACGATGCTGGCATCGAGACCAACGAGGAACTGAGCAAGTTCTACACCGATTACAAGGCGGACCGCCCCAGCGTTGGCATGGTGGAGCAGGACTGGACCCTGCCCGAACCCAATGTTAATCTGTACACCGATGAGATGATGGAGAACGCCAAGGCATTCTCTGACACGGCCATGGTCGTCATCACCCGCGTCGGCGGCGAGGGCGCTGACCTGCCCACCGATATGGCTTCCGTCGTGGACGGCAGCTGGATCCGCCGCGTGGCACAGGCTTACGGCTCTGAGCGCGGCACCGCTTACTACAATGGTACTTACGACGATTCCCTGAACGAGGGCAATGACTGGGATAAGGGCGACCACTTCCTGCAGCTGTCCAACCGCGAAGAGGATCTGCTCGATCTGGTCACTTCCAACTTCGACAACGTCATTCTGGTCTACAACGGCGCAAACGCTTTCCAGATGGACTTCCTGAAGAATTATCCTCAGATCAAGGGCGTTCTGCTCTGCCCCGGCACCGGTCAGTCCGGCTTTGAGGGCTTCGGCAAAGTCGTTTCCGGCGAGGTCAACCCCTCTGGCCGTACCGCGGATACCTATGTTTCGGATCTGACCGCTGCTCCTTGGTGGAACAACTTCGGCGACTTCAAGTACACCAACACCGAGGATCTGAACTCGGATGCAAGCTTCTTTGACCCGGAAGGCGCCACTCCTTCCTTCGTCAACTACGTGGAAGGCATCTACGTCGGCTACAAGTTCTATGAGACTGCTGCGGACGAAGGCCTGATCAACTACGACGATGAAGTCGTCTTCCCCTTCGGCTATGGTCTGAGCTACACTTCCTTCACCAAGGAAATGAGCAGCATCACCTCCGACGGCACCAACCTGAACTTCACCGTCACCGTTACCAACACCGGTTCTGCTGCCGGTAAGGATGTTGTGGAAATCTACAGCAATCCTCCGTACACCAACGGCGGCATCGAGAAGGCCTCTGCAAATCTGCTGGACTTCGCCAAGACCAATGAGCTGGCTCCCGGCGAGTCTCAGACCATGGAGTTCTCCATCCCGGTGGAGGATCTGGCTTCCTATGATTACCAGACCAACGGCTGCTATGTGCTGGAAGCTGGCGACTATATCATCAGCGCCAACAACGATTCCCACAATGTGGCGGATTCCAAGACCTACACCGTCGCATCCGACATCGTTTACAACGAGTCCAACAAGCGCAGCAGCGACGCTGTGGCCGCTACCAATGAGTTCGATTTCGCAGAAGGCGAAGTCACCTATCTGTCCCGTGCCGACGGCTTCGCAAACTATGCCGAGGCTACCGCTGCTCCCGCAAACTATGAGATGTCCGATGCGGACAAGGCTGTGTTCTACAACGCCCACAGCTACACCGAGTCTGGCTATGAGGCTGACGACGACGCAAATGCGGAGGACATCACCACCGGCGCAAAGAACGGCCTGAAGCTGGTTGATCTGCGCGGCGTGGATTACAACGACTCCAAGTGGGATGACCTGCTGGATCAGATGACCATTGAGGATATGCAGCAGACCATCGGCTTTGGCGGCTACCAGACCGCTGCCGTTACCAGCATCGAGAAGGTCCGTACCAATGACTGTGACGGCCCTGCTTCCATCAATAACAACTTCACCGGCGTCGGTTCTGTCGGTTTCCCGGCTGCTACCCTCATCGGCATGACTTGGAGCAAGGAGCTGGCTTATTCCTTCGGCGACAGCATCGGCGAGATGGCCAATGAGATGGACACCTCCGGCTGGTACGGCCCCGCTATGAACATCCACCGCACTGCATTCGCTGGCCGTAACTTCGAGTATTACTCTGAGGACGGCGTCCTGTCCGGCGTCATGGCTTCCAACGCCATCAAGGGCGCTCAGGATCACGGCGTCTACGCTTACATGAAGCACTTCGCCCTGAACGATCAGGAAGGCAACCGTACTTCCATGGTGGCTACTTGGTCCAACGAACAGGCCATCCGTGAGATCTACCTGCGTCCCTTCGAGATCTCGGTCAAGGATGCGGACTGCCACGCAGTCATGTCCTCCTTCAACTACATTGGCAGCCGCTGGGCTGGCGGCTGCTCCCAGCTGCTGAAGAATGTCCTCCGTGGGGAGTGGGGCTTCGTGGGCTTTGTTGAGACCGACTACTTCGGTGTCTACGGCTACATGACCGCGGATCAGGGCGTCCGCAACGGCAGCGACCTGATGCTCTGCACCACCGGCAACGACTTCAATACCGTTACCGTGCTGACCAACAGCAGCAAGCAGGCTCTGCGCGAGGCTTCCAAGAACATCCTCTACACCGTGGTCAACAGCCGCGCTTATGCGGAGGAGAACCTGAACCCCGGTATGCCCAAGTGGAAGATCATCATGATCGGCGCTGACGTCATCGTCGCCCTGCTCATCGTTGGTCTGGAGTACACTGCCATCAAGGGCTACAAAAAGCGCAAGGAAGAGGAAGCAGAGAACGCCTGATGCGCACTCTGGGTTCTGAACCGATGCAGCACCTGAACTGAACCAACGGCAAAGGCCCGCTGCGCAAAAACAGCGGGCCTTTGCCTTGCTCAGGAAACAAAGAGGAAAATGCGATGAAACACGCAGACATCATTCAAACACTGGATCTGGAACAGAAATGCGCCCTGCTTTCCGGCGGGACGGTGTTCGACACCCGCGCGCTGCCGGGCAAAAACGTCCCCTCCATCACCCTGTCGGACGGCCCCAACGGCGTGCGCAAACAGGCGGGCGCGGCGGACCATCTGGGCCTGAACCCCAGCGTGTCCGCAACCTGCTTCCCGACATCCGCCACCGTGGCAAACAGCTGGGACCCCGCCTTGGGCGAGGCCGTCGGCGAGGCCATGGGCGAGGAAGCCGCCGCACAGGAAGTTTCGGTCCTGCTGGGCCCCGGCCTGAACATCAAGCGCAGCCCGCTGTGCGGCCGCAACTTCGAGTATTTCTCGGAGGACCCCTATCTGGCCGGTAAAATGGCGGCGGGCTATGTCCGCGGCATCCAGAAGAACGGCATCGCGGCCTGCCCCAAGCACTTCGCGGTGAACAGTCAGGAGCTGCGCCGGATGGCCAGCGACTCCATCGTGGACGAGCGCACCCTGCGGGAGATCTACCTCACCGGCTTTGAGATCGTGGTCAAAGAGGCAAAGCCGAAGACCATCATGTCCGCCTACAACCTCATCAACGGCACCTACGCCAACGAGAACGCCCATCTGCTCAAGGACATCCTGCGGGAGGACTGGGGCTTCGAGGGCGCCGTCGTCACCGACTGGGGCGGCTCCAACGACCACGCCCTCGGCGTGAAGAACGGCTCCACGCTGGAGATGCCCTTCCCCGGCGACGACTCCATCCGGGAGCTGATGAAGGCTGTGGAGAGCGGCAAAATTTCGGAAGCGGACGTGGACGCCCGGCTGGACGAGCTGCTGGAGCTGGTGCTGGATACCAAGGCTGCCGTCGAAGCAGCCCCCCGCACCTTTGACGCCGACGCCCATCATGCGCTGGCCCGCCGCGCGGCGGGGGAGAGCATCGTCCTGCTCAAAAATGAGGGCGGCATCCTGCCCCTGAAAGCGGGCGAGAAGGTGGCCGTCATCGGCGACTTCGCCAAGACGCCCCGGTATCAGGGCGCCGGTTCCAGTGCCGTCAACTCCATCAAGGTGGATTCCTTCCTCGACTGTCTGACCGAGAGCGGCCTTGTGAGCGCGGGTTATGCACAGGGCTTTGAGCGGCAGGGCAAGGCAAACGACACCCTGAAGCAGGAAGCCGTGGCGCTGGCGCAGAACGCCAACGTCGTTCTGCTCTGCATGGGTCTGGACGAGATCAAGGAGAGCGAGGGCATCGACCGCTCCAACATGAAGCTGGCGCAGAACCAGTTGGACCTGCTGGCCGCTGTCGCCGCCGTCAACCCGAATGTCGTCGTCCTGCTCAGCGCGGGCTCTTCTCTGGAAACGGAGTGGCTCCGGGACTGCAAGGCGCTGGTCTACGGCTGCCTCGGCGGTCAGGCGGGCGCGGGCGCGCTGGTGGACGTGCTCACCGGCGCGGTCTGCCCCAGCGGCAAGCTGGCCGAAACGTGGGTGAACGGCTACGACGATTCCCCGGTGAAAGATCACTTTGCGGGCGAGGGCCGCACCGTGCAGTACCGCGAGGGCCTGTATGTGGGCTACCGCTACTTTGAGACGGCGGGCAAGCCCGTGGCCTTCCCCTTCGGCTACGGCCTGAGCTACACCACCTTCGCCTACAGCGGCCTCAAGGCCGCTGCCGACGGTGTGACTCTGACCGTGACCAACACCGGCAGGTGCGCCGGTGCCGAGATCGTGCAGCTCTACGTGGCCAAGCCCGACGCCAAGATCTTCCGCCCCGCGCAGGAGCTGAAGGGGTTTGCAAAGGTCTGGCTGGAGGCTGGCGAGAGCAAGACCGTCACCATCCCGCTGGACGATAAGGCGTTCCGTTATTGGAATATTGCCACCGATGGCTGGGAGGTCGAGGGCGGCAAGTACCTGATCCGTGTGGGCACTTCCAGCGATGACATCTGCCTGACCGGCGAGGTCACGGTGCTGGGCACCGGGGCCCCGAACCCTTACCAGAGCGTCCAGCTGCCCCACTATCGGACCGGCGAGGTCACGCAGGTCTCCGATGAGGAGTTTGCCGCCCTGCTGGGCCGTCCCATCCCGGAGGATAAGATCAAGATCGACCGCAATATGACGCTGGGCGAGCTGGGCCACGGCCGCAGCCCGCTGGGCTGGATCGTTGCGGCGGTGCTGGGGCTGCTGCTGCGGCAGAGCATTCAGCGCGGCAAGCCGGATCTGAACATCCTGTTCCAGTACAATATGCCGCTGCGTGCTTTGGCCAAGATGACCAACGGTGCCATCAGCATGGGCATGGTGGACGGTATCGTGATGGAAGCACAGGGCTTCTGGATCATCGGTCTGCTGCGGGTCATCGTGGAGGCCGTGAAGAACATCGTCCTCAACGCGCAGATGGAAAACCGCCTGAAAAACAGCTGAAAGGGAAGTAAGTATGAACTTCTGGAATAATTTTGCTGCCAAGCACCCGGCGGCTGCCAAATGGGTGCGTGAGGGCGGTCTGTTCGTCATCGTGTCGAACCTCATCACCGTCTTCAAGTATCTGCTGCTGCAGTTCCTGCCCGCAGCGTTCAAGAGTCTGCCGGTGGTGGACTTCGGCTGGCCGGGCATCGACATCACCCTGTTCGGCGAGACCTTCAAGTGGAACATCCTCGGCTATGACGCCGCTCACGGCGGTCTGCCCTACTTCTGCGCTTACATGATCGCTATGATCATCGGCGAGTGCATTAACTTCCCGATCCAGCGCAGCTTCGTCTTCCGCAGCAAGGGCAACCTCGGCAAGCAGATCGCATGGTATGTGCTGGCCTTCTGCGTCATCACCTGCATCGTCAACTCCATCAACTGCATCTGGGTCGCGGTGGCCGGTCTGCTGGTGCCCGACTTCATCTACAACATCGGCACCACCGTCCTGAACGGCGGCATCTCGATGATCATCTTCTTCTTCGTCAATAAGATCATCTTCCCCGAAGGCGAGGCCAAGAAGAACTAAACAGTGCGTTTCTCCTTCATCATTATCATTTCTCCATAGAACAAAACGCCCGGTACCGTGCAGGAACCGGGCGTTTTGTTGTCGTTTTGCGGATTTTTTGTCCGCCCATCGCGGACTTTTTGCGGATAGGGCCGAAGTTTCCAAAAAGGCTTGCACTTCTATGCTTTAGTGTGGTAAAATCAGAGCAACCTTATATGGGAAAGGGGAAAGTATATGAGCAACATCTGTATCATTGTTACCATCGTTGTCTATCTGGTGGCGATGCTGCTCGTCGGATTTGCGTACAGCAAATCCAACAACGACAGCACCGACTTCTATCTTGGCGGCCGCAAGATGGGCCCGCTGGTCACAGCCATGAGCGCCGAAGCCAGCGATATGTCCAGCTGGCTGCTGATGGGGATGCCCGGCCTTGCGTACCTGACCGGCATCGCCTCGCCCGGCTGGACGGCCATCGGCCTTGCGGTGGGCACATGGCTGAACTGGCTGATCGTGGCCCGGCGGCTGCGGCGGTACTCGGCCAATCTGGACGCCATCACGGTGCCGCAGTTCTTGTCGCTGCGATTCCATGACCAGCGCAACCTGCTCAACGCGCTGGGCGCGGTCATCATCATCGTCTTCTTCGTGCCCTACACGGCCTCCGGCTTTGCGGCCTGCGGCAAGCTGTTCCACAGTCTGTTCGGGGTGGACTACATGGCGGCGATGCTGGTGTCGGCCCTCGTCATCGTGGGTTATACGATTCTGGGCGGTTTCCGCGCCGTGACCACCACCGACCTCATCCAGTCCATCGTCATGTCGCTGGCGCTGGTGGCTGTGCTGGTGTACGGCATCGGTGCGGCGGGCGGCTGGGACGCCGTGGTGACCAACGCCCAGAGCCTGACCGGCTACCTGACCATGATGGCCAGCCACGACGCGGCCACCAACACAGCCACCTCCTACAGTCTGCTGGACATCGTTTCCACAATGGCGTGGGGTCTCGGCTATTTCGGAATGCCCCACATCCTGCTCCGTTTCATGGCCATTGAGGATGAGAAGAAGTTGGTTCTCAGCCGCCGCATCGCCTCGGTGTGGGTGGTCATCGCCATGACGGCCTCCATCGTCATCGGTGTGGTGGGCCTCGGCATGACCAAGGCCGGTGCGCTGGAGTTCCTGAGCGGTTCGTCCAGCGAGACCCTCATCGTCCGCATCGCCAGCCTTATCAGCGGCCACGGCGCGCTGGCGGCCATTCTGGCGGGCCTGATCTTGGCGGGCATTCTGGCCGCGACCATGTCCACCGCCGACAGTCAGATGCTGGCGGCAGCGTCCAGCGTCTCCCAGAACATCCTGCAGGAGTTCGCCCACCTCAAGCTCAGCGAGAAGCAGAGCCTGTTTGCCGCCCGCCTGACCATCATCTGCGTCAGCGTGGTGGGCGTGGTGCTGGCCCGCGACCCGGATTCCAGCGTCTTCGGCATCGTCAGCTTCGCGTGGGCCGGTTTCGGCGGCGCGTTCGGCGCGGTCATCCTCTGTGCGCTGTTCTGGAAGCGCTGCAACTGGCAGGGCGCGCTGGCCGGAATGCTCTGCGGCGGCCTGATGGTCTTCGTATGGAAGTACCTCATCAGCCCGCTGGGCGGCGTTTTCGGCATCTATGAGCTGCTGCCCGCCTTCCTGACCTCGCTGGTCGTCTGCTTTGTCGTCAGCCTCGTCACCCCGGCACCGTCCGAGGAGATCGAAGCGGAGTTTGAGGCAGCAAAATAAAAAAGCAGCACCTTGACAAAAAAGCCGCGGTGCTACTATACTAAAATCAAAGGAAAGGCACTGGCTGTAAAACGGTCAGCTCCTTACCGGTATCCGATCAAAAAGATTGACCGCTCGGTTTGGGAAGACGGAGGCGGTCAATCTTTTTTGTTATGTGAATCATGCTTTTTCTTGGGAGAGTCCCGAAAACATCTTTGGAAAAACGAAAAGTCTCATTTTTGGCATCCGGGCTTATCCGTTCATGAGGATGATGAAAACTTGGCAAAAGGGCACGACGAGGCCGCAGCAGAAAAAGAAGAAGAAATCCAGCGCAAATTTCAGAAGCCGGATGCTGAGGGAAAGAAGATCCAGTGAAGTTGTAATGAGCGCATTCACTTCGCCCCAGCGGTGAAGATATCCGGTCTGTTCAGCGAAGCTCCAAAGCCGAAGAGCAAACAGCTCGAATGCGGTGAGCAGAGGAAAAATAAGGAGTGACTGCATCCAACCATCGGCCCGGAAATCGCCGTTGCCGAGTCCGTGCCAGTGGACGGCAAGAACGCCGGGGTGGAACACCATGCCCCAAGCGGCCAGCAGGATGCTCGTTCCCAACAGCGCTAGCCGGACGGAATGCCAATCGATTGGATTGGGGCGACGCAGCATGGTGATGAAATCCTCCAGTGTTGGTTCGCTGTCGGGAGCGGTGCTCTCCTGTGAGCGGCGGCAGTGCATCAATTCGGAAAGCGTCAGCCCCAGTGCATCGGCCAGCGGTTCCAGCGTGTTGATATCCGGCAGACCGATGCCGCGCTCCCAGCGGCTGACCGCCTTATCGGTCACATGCAGTTGTTCGGCCAGCTCGGCTTGAGTCAGGCCGCGGGCCTTGCGTGCTTCGGCGAGAAAGGTTCCGAATTGTTTGGCCTCCATGGCAGTCGCCTCCTTTGGAAGAAGAATAACATATCCTGCGGAGAAATACAACCGACGCTTCGTTTACCTGCGTCGTCACGCAAAAAATCCCCGCCTTGTGTTCGGTCAATGAACACAGGGCGGGGATCGTTTTATATGGAGTTCAGAAGAAAAATGCTGGGTTCAGCTTACAGCTGGGGGCCGGCGGAGACCAGAGCCTTGCCGTGCTCGTTGCCTTCGTACTTTGCGAAGTTCTTGATGAAGCGGCCAGCCAGATCCTTTGCCTTCTCTTCCCACTGGGAAGCGTCAGCATAGGTGTCGCGAGGATCGAGGATCGCGGGATCGACGCCGGGCAGCTCGGTGGGAACCTCGAAGTCGAAGTAGGGGATCTTCTTGGTGGGAGCCTCGTTGATGGCGCCGCTCAGGATGGCATCGATGATACCACGGGTATCCTTGATGGAGATGCGCTTGCCGGTGCCGTTCCAGCCGGTGTTGACCA
>OLHA01001551.1_pt1 | contig 12198 bp, 10 predicted proteins | sample 1605961 | NCBI WGS metagenome assembly OLHA01 (sample SAMN03283288) | human gut metagenome | biome: human-associated habitat; material: feces | host: Homo sapiens | place: Peru | collected 2012
ACGGCCCGGAGAAAAAGGGCCTGATCGCCTGCTTCCGCAGCCCGGACGCCGCTGCAGAATACATCTGCGGTTTCGTGCGCTGCGTACTGGCCGACGGCTTTCTGCACACAACCAGTGAGCGCGGCGAAGGGTACATCGCCTATAAGCTGCCGGGGCAGAAGGTGAGCTTCCACGCCGCAAGGCTTTTGCTGCAGGGGATCCGCCGCTCCATGAACCTGCGGGAGATCATCCGCTTTGCAAAGGCGATCTCGCAGGGCGGCCCTTCGCTGGAAGATGTGCTGAAAAAGGAGAAGAAGCCCTGCATCTATGTGGGCATGGTCTGCGTGCGGGAAGCCTATCAGGGGCAGGGCTACATGCGCAAGGTCATGGACCTGGCCTTTGCCGAGGGTGACCGGCTGGGCATCCCGGTGATCCTGGACACCGATGCACAGTCCAAATGCGAAAAGTACCAGCACCTGGGGATGCAGCTTGCCGCCACCCGCAGCTTTGGCGAGTTCGGCACAATGTACGACCTGATCCGCTACCCCAAAACGGAAAAGGAGGGTGCGCAAAATGTATGAATCCAAAATTTCCACTGCACGCTGGATCGTTTATGATATTTTCGGCAACATCGGCTGGATCACCTATTGCATCTGTGCCGGGAAGCTGCTGCGAAGGGACATTTCGCCCGCTTCGGTGCTGGCGTTGCTACCCGCCGTGCTGATGCTGGTTGGCATCGTTGAGCTCATCAGCGAGCGCATCGCCAAGCTGGACTATGTCCTGCCAAAGGCCCGGCTCTACCGCGGCTTCGGCGCGCTGACCCTGGGCGGCATCACCGGCACGGTGGCCGCTGTTGTCATCCTGCTGTGCATGGAGCGGACGGCCCTGCCCGTCTGGATGCTGGGCGGCGGGGCGCTGTGCGCGGTGTTTGCCGGGCTGCTGTTCCGGGAGTATCACCCGGTCGAGTAAGGGCCTCTCCCCTGTTCCCATACGAATATGCAAAAACCTCCCGGTGCAGGCCGATCGCCCCGCACCGGGAGGTTTTGCATTGTCTGTTTTTGCGGCAAGTGCCTCAGCCCACGTTGATGTGGCCCACCGGCATGATCTTCCGCTTGTTGTCGTCCGGCTTTGCCGTCAGGCTCATGGCCAGCGACACCGGGCCCACGCGGCCGGTGAACATGACCAGCATATACAAGATCTTTGCGCCGGTATTCAGCTGGCCGGTGACACCCACCGACAGGCCCACCGTACCGAAGGCCGAGCAGGACTCAAAGATGGCATCGATGACCGACACGGCGTCCGAGGTGTTATAATACACCACCACCGCCGAGCCGAAAGCTGCCAGCGCACCGATGACGATGATGGTCATGGCGCGGTACACGGTCTTCGATTCGATGTGGTGTTCCGCGATCACGCAGTCGTCGCGGCCCTGGGCCACACTGCGGATGGTCAGGATGATGACCGCAAAGGTGGTCACCTTCACGCCGCCGCCCGTGGAGCCGGGGGCCGCGCCGATGAACTGCAGCACGCTCATGAGCAGCTTGGTGATGGGACCGCAGGCGGCAAGGTCGATGGTGTTCATGCCTGCAGTACGGGTGGACACGGACTGGAACAGGGCCGCCATCAGCTTGCCGGGCACGCTCAAGCCCCCCATGCTGGTGGGGTTGTTCCACTCCATCAGCGCGATGAGTGCCGCACCGCCGAACCACAGGATCACCGAGAAGCTCAGCACCACCTTCGCCTGCAGGGACAGCCGGTGCTTTTTGTGGAATTGGCCGATCTCCACCCAGACCATAAAGCCCAAGCCGCCCGCAATGATCATGAACATCACAACGGCCTGTACATAGTAGTTGCTCACATAGGGCACCAGTGAGGAATACTGACCGAACCTGCCAAACAGATCAAAACCCGCGTTGCAGAAGGCCGAAATGGCCGTGAACACGCTCACCCAGATGCCCTCCAGCCCGAACTGTGGCACAAAGGCGAACAGCAACAGCAGGATGCCGATGCCTTCAAACAGCGCCGCCAGGCCCACCACCGTCTTCAGCACTTCCTTTGCCTGCGCGTAGCCGTCCGCCGAGACGCTCTCGCCCATCAGCCGCAGGTCCCGGAAGCCCATGCGCCGCCGCATGGCCAGCGCAAAAAAGCTGGTGAGGGTGACCAGGCCCAGGCCGCCCACCTGAATGAGCACCAGGATCACGGCCTGCCCGAAGTAAGAGAACTGGGTCCAGGTGTCCCGCACGATCAGGCCGGTGACGCAGGTGGCGCTGGTGGCCGTGAACAGCGCATCCACCACGCCCAGCCTGCCCTGCTTGCTGGCAAGAGGTGTGGTGAGCAGCAGCGTGCCCAGCGTGATGACCACCAGAAAGCTCACGCAGATGATCTGCGTCGGGTTCGGCCCGCTGCGGCGTTTGCCCGCCGGGTGCCCAAACAGCCTGTTTTTCTTGCTTTTTTCCATAAGCTCCTCCGCACGCGGCAAACAGCTGCCGCGGCTTTCATTTTCTCTCTGCTTATAGAATACACCTTTTGCGCAGCGGGTTCAACTTGATTTTATCCGCCGGATGCGGTATTATAAGTGTGCGCCGTCTCCGGCGGTGTGTTTTTGTCTTCATAGCTCAGCTGGATAGAGCGTTCGCCTCCTAAGCGAAAGGCCTGCAGTTCGAATCTGCATGAGGACATATGCAACAAGCAGCGGCAGTTTTTCCGTCTGGAAAGCTGCCGCTGCTTGTTTTTAAGAAGATTTTGCAGGTGCTTTTCTCACCCGATGCTGTTGGCCAGCATGTTCAGGATCTGCTGATAGTCCACTTCCTTCAGGCCCTCACCGGCCTTGGCGGGGTAAGCGGCGACATTGTCCCACGAATCCATGATCTGGGACCAGTACTCTGCCTCCGGGGCAAACAGCACCAGGCGCTTTGCATTCTGGTCCATGTAGCCGCGCTCCTGGGTGGCGGCGTCGCCCCACCACTGGGTCAGTTCGCGCAGGTCTTCCGGCATGCCGTTGGGGTAGTTGGGCAGGAACTTTGCAAAGCCCATCTCGTGGGTCGGGGCGTCGGTCCACACCACGATCACATGGCGGCGCTTGGTGCCAGCATTGTTCCAGTCCGAGCGGATCGCATAGGCCAGCGCTTCCAGGCCGTCCTCCGGGATGTCGCCGCCGCCCTCTGCGTGGATGCTGCGCACCGTCTCCTCAAAATCCTTTTCTTCCTCCGGCAGGTTGAAGAAATCGGTCACCATCATGGCGTCGTCACCGTCGGCGGCGTAATCGCGGAAGGCGATCACCCGCACGCGCAGCTGTGCGATGGTCTTCTGCTTATTGGTCATCATGCGCTGCACGTCCTGATAAAAATTCAGCGCGTTATCCTTGACCTTTTCGATCAGGCCGCCCATGCTGCCCGTTGCGTCAATGCAGAACACCATGTCCACATTGTAGTCAAAGTTGAAGTTCATCATGTTGCATTCCTCCTGTGCTCAAAACAGGCTGCCCGCCTGCTTGAATTTTTCGGCGCCCTTGGTGCTCTTGTAGATGTTGATGCGCAGCGCTGCCTCCCGGTCGTTCTGGGTGGCCTCGCGGTTTTCCGCCTGCTGTTCCGGCCGGATGTCCTCGCCGGAGAGCAGCCGCACCACGGTATCCAGCGAATACCGCCGCACCGGGTCCGTTTCCAGCATTCCCGCGATCAGCCGGGCCATATCCGCCGGGACGGCGTCGCCCAGCTTCAGCTCATCGCCGCTCAGGAGCCCTTCGAACAGGTAGTTATATTTGGTCCCGCTGACGAACTCCGGCACGCTGCCCTGGAAGATCTGGTGGAACAGCACGCCCAGCGCGAACACATCCAGGGGCTTGCCCACCTTGACGTCCTCTCCGGCCGCAAACAGATAGCCTTCCGGTGCCAGATAGACCACGTCGAAGTTGAAGCTTTCCGGGTCCGAAGGGGGTTCAGCTTCAAAAAAGCTGTTGTCGAAGTCGATGATCTTGGTGGTCAGCCCGCCCGACTGGCTTTTCTGCAGCAGGACGTTGTCCCACTTGAGGTCGCCATGGACGATGCCAACCTTGTGCAGCTTCCAGATGCTGTGGGCCAGCGTCTTGCACAAAAGCCGCTGCTGGGCCTGACCGGCGCTGCTCATCTGCGCAACGTCCTCCGGCGTGAGCTTCTCCGAAGGAATGCACGGCATTGCGATGTAATAGTGGCTCTCACAACGGAAAAAGTCCACGATGCGCACATCGTTGCCGTCCGAAGCTTCGTTGATCGTTTTGTAGAGCAAGGTCTTCTGGGCCTCGTACTTTTCGCAATACTTCCGCCGCTTTTCCGCCTGCTCGGGCGAATACATGGACGCATTCTGCGGGTAAACGGGGCTGAGGAACTCCTTCAAAAAGTAGTCCTGCCCATCCTTCTGCGCGATGCCCCACTTGCTGAAACCGGCGTTGTCACTTTTCAGTGTGCCTGCAACAAGGTAGCCATTGTAGTCTGTATATCTCATTTCACGTCATCCTGTTCCGACAGATAATCCGCCGCATATTCCAGCCACAGCTGTTGCTGCTGCTCCTGTGTGCTGTCGTTCCACACCGCAAGGTAGGTTTCCAGCAGGGCCTTATGGCGGGGCTCGAAGGCCTTTTTCAGGTCCGCAAAGCTTGCATAGCCAAAGCACGCCAGACACATGGTGTAATCATCCGCCGAGATCTTTTTCAGGATGCCGAACAGCTTTTCCACGGTCTCCTTGCCGCTGCCCTCCAGCATCATACCGCTGCCCTTGCGGGGAGGCGTAAAGCTCTTGTAGATATTGGTGGGGGAACCCTTCAGGCCGATGGTGTCCACCTCGATAAGGGGATCGTCCTTCAGCGCGTTGTAGTCCAGCACGGTGACAGGCTCCTTGTCGCAGTCCAGAATGCCCCGGATGGTCATATAGCGGGGGGTGTTCAGCTCCTTGATGCAGGTCAGCAGGCAGGGCGTCTGCACTTGCACGGTCATATAGCCGTCCTCCAGCATGCGCTGGACGGTGAGGGTGTTGCCCTCCTTCTTGATGTCGGCCACATAGGACACCTGGGGGATCTCCAGCTTCTCAGCGATCTGGGGGCCCACCTGGGCGGTGTCGCCGTCGATGGCCTGACGGCCGCAGAAGATGATGTCATCCTCGTCCACACCCAGATTCTTGATGGCAGCCGCCAGGATCTGGGAGGTGGCGAAGGTATCGGAGCCGCCGAACTCGCGGGCGGACACCAGCACGGCCTTGTCCACGCCCATGGCCTTCAGCTCCAGCAGCATGCCGGCGGCGGGAGGGGGACCCATGGACACGGCGATGACGGGGCAGCCCAGCTGATCCTTCAGGGTCAGGGCGGCTTCGATGGCGTTCATATCATCGGGGTTGATGATGGTCTGCATGGAGGCGCGGTCGAGGGTGCCGTCGGCGTTGACGGCGACCTTGCCGGAGGTATCCGGCACCTGCTTGACACATACGATAAGCTTCATTCTATTCTTGCTCCTTTCCGCGTTACTTCAGCAAATTGCCGGAGATGACCATCTGCTGCACCTGAGAGGTGCCCTCATAGATGGTAAACACGCGGCAGTCACGGTATTTGCGCTCCACGGGATACTCCTTGATGTAGCCGTAGCCGCCGTGGATCTGCACCGCCTTGGCGGCGATCTCGTTGCAGGTCTCGGAGGCGAAGTACTTGGCCATGGAGCAGTACATGGAGGCGTTGGGGTCGTTTCTGTCCTTCATCTGGGCGGCCATGTAGACCAGCTCCTTGGCGGCGGTCAGCTTGGTGGCCATGTCCGCCAGCATGAAGGCGATGGCCTGATTCTTGCAGATGGGCTTGCCGAACTGGACGCGCTCCTTGGAGTACTTGATTGCCTCGTCCAGGCAGCCCTGCGCCAGACCGATGGACTGGGCGGACACGCCCAAACGACCGCCGTCCAGCGTCTTCATGGCGTTGATGAAGCCCATGTTCTCCTTACCCAGCATGTCGCTCTTGTGGACACGGACATCCTCCAGCACCACGTCGGAGGTGGCATAGCCCACCAGACCCATCTTGGCCTCGTGCTTGCCGCAGGAGACGCCGGGCGCCTTCATGTCCACGATAAAGGCGGAGATGCCCTTGTTGCCCTTCGTCATATCGGTCTTGGCGTAGACGATGCAGTAATCCGCCAGCGGTGCGCCGGAGATAAAGCACTTGCGTCCGTTGAGGATATAGTCGTCGCCGTCCTTCACGGCGGTGGTGACCATGCCGCTGGCGTCGGAGCCGGCGCCCGGCTCGGTGAGGCCGAACACGATCTTCACCTTGTTCTCCACGGAGGGGCGGAGGTACTTTTCCAGCTGCTCCGGGGTGTCGATGTCGATGAGCTGGGAGGAGAGGACCTCCAGGAGCAGCAGATCGTCTTCATGGGCCAGGATCACCGAGCGGCCGCCGCAGTCACCGGTGAGGGCCATCAGCTCCGGAAAGAAGCGGGCAGGGAAGAGGCAGGGGTTTCCCCGACGACCGTTATGGCCCAGGCCCACGATACGGTCCGGGTGGGCGGCGGCAAAGTCCAGAAGCCGGGACACCGTCTCCTTTTGCAGCTTGGGTTGGTCCGCTACCAGAAAAAGCACCGCATCGCAGTCCTCCAGGGCCGCCAGACCAATGCGTATAGACTCGCTCTGTCCCCGCTCCGGGTGGGGATTGTGCAGGGATGTGAAGCCGTATTTTTTCGCCGGTGCCGCCACCTGGGGGTACTGGGTCACTACCACCACCCGGTCCAGCTTATCTGCGGGAATAGCGGAAAGGGCGCGATCTATCAGCGTTTCCCCGCACCCCAGCTCCGCCGTCAGTTTGTTTCCGCCAAAGCGGCGGCCAAAGCCTGCGGCCATTAAAACACATCCGATTTTCATAGGCAACACTCCTTTTCCGTAGTATACCCAAATTTCCTCTTTCCTGTCAACGGAATGTATCATTATTTGCAAAATAGAATCACGGTGTCCCTTTTCAAAAGGCGTTTTTTATGCTACAATGCATGATGGTAATATGTAATTAATATATCCTTTTATAAAAAATGCATAAGGGAGGCTATACAATGCCAGCAACGAAAATCGGCGACAAGGTCATCCGCGTGGATGCCATCGAAAAAGCCCGGGGCGAGGCAACCTATGTCTGCGACATGACCCTGCCGGATATGCAGTACGCCTACATGGTCCGCTCCACGGTCCCCAGAGGCACCATTGACGCCATTCACCTGCCGGAAATGCCCGAGGGGTATTATTTTATTTCCGCCAAGGATATTCCCGCCCAGGGGAAGAACGAGCTGTGGATGATCCTGAAGGACTGGCGCTGCTTTGCTGAGGATTATGTGCTGTATGTGGGCGAGACCATCGGCCTGGTGGTGGGCCCCGACCGGACTGTCCTGAAGGATCTGCGAGATCAGATCAAGATCGACTATACCGAGCAGACCCCTGCCGTGACCATCGATGAGGGCATCAGCAGCGTGGGAGGCCCCATGTTCCCGGAGAAGGGCAGCAATGTCATGTGCGAGCTGTTCTGCCAGAAGGGCAGGCCCATGGAGGAGGTTTTCGCTGAGGCGGACGAGATCTTTGAGGAGACCCTGACCACCCCTTACCAGGAGCATGTCCACCTGGAGACCAACAGCGCCATTGCCGACTATGAGGACGGGAAGTTCGTGTTCTACGCTTCGGCGCAGTGCCCGTTCTACATCCGCAAGTCCATTGCCGGTCTGCTGGATATTCCCTATGACGACATCATCATTCGCCAGTGCACCACCGGCGGCGCCTTCGGCGGCAAGGAGCATTTCCCCGACGTGCTCTGCGGCGCTCTGCTGGTGGCGGAGAACAAGATCCGCAAGCCCATCAAGATGGTTTTCGACCGGGAGGAGGACACCCAGTTCAGCGTGAAGCGCCATCCCTCCAAGTGTATCTACAAGACCGCTGTGAAAAACGGCGAGATCATCGGCACCGAGGGCCATATCTACTACAACTGCGGCGCCTACCTCTCCTCTTCCTTCGTGGTGCTGCAGCGGGGCGTGTTCCATGCCAACGGTGTGTACACTATCCCCAACACCTATCTCAAGGGTGAGGGCATCGGCACCAATACCTTCCCCACCTGTGCGTTCCGAGGATTCGGTGCGCCCCAGACTCTGTTCTGCTTCGAGACCCACCTGACCCACCTGGCCCATCATCTGGGCGTGGATCCTCTGGCGTTCAAGATGCGCTATCTGGCTAAGAAGGGTGACGAGACCACCACCAACGGCCACATCATCGAGGATGTGAAGCTGCCGGAGATGATCGATGTCATCACCAAGGAATCTGACTACTGGAATAAGATCAAGGAATATAAGCCCGGCTGCGGACGGGGCATCGGCGTAGCCCTTTATAACCACGGCGGCGCTTTCACCGGCAACGGCGAGCAGGCCATTATCAAGGGCCACGCCCGGCTGACCAAAACCGGCGACAAGGTGGAGATTTTCGTGGGCTCCACGGAGATGGGTCAGGGCTTCCGCACCACCCTGCGCAAGATCTGCGCCGCCACCCTGGGCATTTCCATGGACAATATTGAGTATAAGAATCCCGATACCTCCAAGGTGGTGGATTCCGGCCCCACCGCCGCTTCCCGGTCTACGATGGTCGTGGGCCGTCTGGTGGAGCGGGCTGCGCTGGAGATGAAGGAGCGCTGGAACGAGGGCGATTTCTCCACCGAGGTGGAGTATGAGCATCCCGAGGGCTACCCCTGGGATCAAGCCACCTTCCGGGGCGATGCATACCTGGGCTACGGCTGGGGTGCCGTGATCGTGGAGGTGGAGGTGGACAAGCTCACCAATGAGGTCAAGACCCTGGGTGTGTGGTCCTCCCATGAGATCGGCAAGGCCATTGATGAGCTCATCGTTCACGGCCAGGTCAACGGCGGAATCCTGCAGTCTCTGGGTTACGGCTCCATGGAAAAGCTGGAGAACAAGAAGGGCTATTTCAAACAAAAGAGTATGTCCGACTATGTTATTCCCACCTCCATGGACTTCCCCAAGCAGTTCTGTCACATTCAGGAAAATCCTTATCCCTGGGGCCCCTACGGAGCCAAGGGTATGGGCGAGCTGGTGTTCAACGGCGCGTCGGCGGCCTATGTGGACGCGGTGGAGCGGGCCTTGAACTGCAAGTTTACTTCCATCCCCATTCCTGCTGAAGATATTGAGGAGGCGCTGAAGAATGTATAACGATGTTCGATTTACGCTGAACGGCAAGCCTGTGGTCTACACCGGTAACCCCCTGCGGCGGCTGCTGGATGTACTGCGGGAGGACTACGGTCTTACCGGCAGTAAGGAGGGCTGTGGCGAGGGCGAGTGCGGCGCCTGCTCCATCATAAAAAACGGCAAGCTGGTGACGCCCTGCATCATCCCCGTAGGCGCTGTCCAGGGAGCTGAGCTGCTGACCATTGAGGGTATCCGCGACACCGAAAAGGGCAAGTGCATCATCGAGGCCTATGCCGAGGGCGGTGCCGTCCAGTGCGGCTTCTGCATCCCGGGCATGGTAATGGCCACCTATGTGCTGCTCAATGAGAATCCTGACCCCACAGAGGATGAAATCCGCCTGGGCATCAGCGGAAACCTCTGCCGCTGCACCGGCTATGACCTGATCGTGGAGTCTATCCATCTGGCCGCCGAGAAAGGAGCTGCATTATGGAAGAAGTAAAATGCTATATGCCGCAAACCCTGGCCGAAGCCCTGCAAATTCGTAAGGAGACCGGGGCCCAGCCCCTGGCGGGCGGCTCTGACCTGATGGTGGCCAACAGCCGCGGCGCGGGTATCGTGCCGGGCTTTAAGAAGCCGATACTGATTATCTCCAACCTGCCGGAGCTGAAGGGCATCCGCCGGCTGGACGACGGCACCGTGGAGATCGGCGCTCTGTCTACCTCCTGGGAAATTCACACCTCACCTGTGACCCATCCGCTGCTGAAGGATGCAGCTTCCCGCATGGGAGCTGTGGCCCTGCGCAACAGTGCCACCATCGGCGGCAACATCGGCAACGCTTCCCCCAAGGGTGATATGCCGCAGCCTCTGATCCTGCTGGACGCGGAGGTGGTGCTGCAGAGCGTGGATGGTGAGCGGCGGATGAAGGTGGATGATTTCATCATCAAGACCAAGGTCACCGCCATTGGCGATGACGAGCTTATCACCAAGGTGGTCATCCCGCCCCAGGAGTTTACGCATATTTTCTTCCGCAAAATCGGTATGCGCCGCTCAAACGCTATCTCTAAGCTGACCCTTTCCGCTGCCGCCAATATTCGGGACGGCGTAGTGGCGGATTTCCGGGCCTCCTCCGGCGCCGCCGGCCCCAAGGTGGAGCGCAGCCGTGCGGTGGAGAGCTTACTCATCGGACATGAGGTGGCCGAGCTTCCCGCCTTGAAGGGCGCATTCCTGGATGCCTGGTGCAACGATGTCATCGCGCCCCACGCTATGCCGGAGTACCGTCGCAACGCCACTCGGCGTATGCTGGAGTATTTTATCGATGCCCTGGTGGCCGGTCACCCGGAAGGCCGGGTAGAATAAGCAGGAGGAATGAACATGATCTATCATCCCACAACCCCGCTGGAGGCCGTGACGCTTCGCAAGCAGAATGCTGATACCGCCGTGTATCTGGCCGGCGGCACCGACGACCTGCGCCTGAACGGAAGCGCCCAGGGAAAGGATCTCATTGATATTAACGCCCTGGGCCTGGACGATATTTTCGTGCAGGACGGCAAGCTCTACATCGGCGCCCGCTGCACCTTTAACCAGATCATCGAGAGTGACCTGGTGCCGGAATTTATCAAGGAAGCCGCCCATTTCTGCGCGTCCTTCACCAAGCGCAACAGTGCCACCGTAGGCGGCAACATCGGCCTGCGCCGCCAGGATAGCTACCTGGCTGCGGCTCTGACGGCGGCGGATGCGGTGCTCAAGTCCATCACACCTCACGGCGAGGAGATGAAGCCCATCGGCGAATATCTGCAGAGCGGCTGCAAGCGGCTTATCGAGTATGTGGTGCTGGACGCAGACCGTACCGGCTGGGTCAAGCGCTTCACCAACACCACCTCCAGCCATGCGGCTGTGACGGCGGCGGTGTCCGGGGGTATTTATGCCCTCAGCGTCTCCGGCAGTGACTTTGCCTATGGCACCACGCCGAACCTGGCGGATTCCATGGAATTCACCGACGATATTTCCGGCAGCGCTGCCTATAAGAAGTACCTGGCAAAGATCGTATTTACACTGGGGAGGTAAGGCAAATGGAAGTGAAATGCAGACTCAACGGTGAGAATATTATTCTGTGCGGCGAGCCTACGGACCGCCTGCGGGATGTGCTGTACCACACCGGGTGCTACTCCGTCCGCGACAGCGATGACGCCGAGGGCTTTGCCGGGTCCGACACCGTTATTTTTAACGGTCAACTGAAATACTCCAATTTTATCCTGCTCTATCAGGCGGAGGGCGCCGATATTAAAACGGCCGAGTCTCTGCTGGTGAAGGGCGAGCTGAACTATGTGCAAAAGGCTATGGTGGCTGCGGGCATCGTACAGAGCGCCTATAATGCTCCGGCGGCGGCGCTGATCCTCACCTGGCTGCTGGAAAAGCATCCCAATCCCACCCGGGAGCAAATTAAAGATGTGCTCACCGGCATTTTCATCCGCGATGCAGGCTACGAGCACTATTATCTGGCTGTGAAGCTGGCCTGCGAGCTGCGGGATCAGGGCGAGTTTAAGACGGAGATCGCCCCGTCCTTCCGTCCTCAGCTGGACATCATCGGTAAGCCTGCCGGAAAGATCGACGGTGCGGCTTTGGTTTCCGGTGAGCCTGTATTTGTGGAGGATAAGGTTCCGGCCAATGCCTGGTGCCTCCATGTGCTGCGCAGCCCCTTTGCCAGCGCCTATATTAAGTCCATCGATATCAGCGAGGCGGAGAAGCTGGACGGTGTGGCCGCCATCATCACGGCGGAAAACTGCCCGGATGTGTACTATATGCAGGCCGGACAGGGTACCCCTGAGCCGTCGCCCCATGACCGCCGCCTGTTTAACCGGAAGGTCCGCCATGTGGGCGACCGTGTGGCGGGCATCGTGGCCCGGACACCGGAAATCGCCGACAAGGCCGCCTCTCTCATTAAGGTAGAGTACGAACCTACGGAGGCCGTGTTCACCGTGGAGGAGGCCATGGCGGAAGGGGCGCCGCTGGTACACAACGGGCCGGTCCAGTACAATGCCGGTGCGCCGGATGATCTGGA